>ENA-OZSN01000551-OZSN01000551.1-human-gut-metagenome-genome-assembly--contig:-NODE-551-length-10098-cov-5.015931_pt1 | contig 10098 bp, 10 predicted proteins | sample MGYA00244126_ERZ653974 | MGnify/ENA primary metagenome ERZ653974 (study PRJEB26926, sample SAMN06164524) | human gut metagenome | biome: ENVO:00009003; feature: ENVO:2100002; material: ENVO:00002003... | reverse complement strand
GCATTCGGAAGACTTGATCGTCAATGATCTGGAGGAATACAGCCGGGTCGTCAATACCTGTTACCTGAGCAACGCGGAGGAAGTGGAAAATCTGGAGCTGGACAGGCATTACAGACGCCTGCTGCGGTATATGGAAACGCATGAATCCCCTGGCTTCATCACGGAACTGTACGCTCCCAAAAATCCGGACTGCATCACGGCGGATGACCGCGTTTTCTATACGCGCCGCAACGCCGTGTACCTGGATACGGCGAGGCAGACCATCAGTTTGCTTCCGGCAGAAGTCAGGCCCTATTTTATCGCTCCTCTTCTGGCGGAAGCTTCCGTCCACACAAACACATCCGGCGTATTCAAAGGTTTTTACAAAGACAGGAACGGAATCGGCAAATTCGGGGGAACGGGAGGCAACGCCCTTTCCCGCATTCTGGGAGAAATTTCGCTGCCGTTTCCCGTGTTTTCCCGGTTTGACTGCCGGTATTCCATCCATTGCCGTGACGCCAATGAACTGGCTGCCGAGCTGCCGGAAATGGATGTGGTGTACCTGGATCCTCCCTATAACCAGCATCCGTACGGTTCCAATTATTTCATGCTGAATTTGCTGTCTTCTTATGAAAAGCCGGAGGAAACCAGCCGAGTTTCCGGCATTCCCGCAGATTGGAAACGTTCCACGTACAATAGCCGCCAGCATGCTCCGGAGGCCCTGTTCCGGCTGCTGGAGGATTGCCCGGCCAAATTTATTCTGCTTTCCTACAGCTCGGAGGGGTTCATCAACTATGAGGAAATGACCGGTTTCCTTGGACGCCTGGGCCATACCGTTACGCTGGAAACGTCGTACGCCGCGTTCCGGGGCAGCCGGAATTTCAGAAACCGTCCTCAGAACGTGACGGAATTCCTGTTCCTGGTGGAACGGTTTTAACAGATGACAGGAAAGGCAGCCTCCATGCAAACTCATTTGGAACGCTTCATCCGTTTTCTGGCCGCAGAGAAAGGCCTGAGCACCGCCTACCAGCTTTCCGTGAGACAGACCCTGGAGGAATTTGCCCGGTTTCTGGAAATGGATAATACCGGCCTTGCCCAAACGGGCATCGACACGCTTTCGGCATTTCTGCGGCATTTGCAGGACCGGGGCATGGCCCGCAGCTCCATGCGGGTGGAAATGGTGCATCTGCGTATTTTTTTCCGGTGGCTGGCCGGAACGGGAATACTGGAAAAAGACCCTTCCGTATTTCTGGAAATGCCCCGGCAGGGGTTGTCGCTTCCTCATGTGCTGGATCAGAAAACCGTCTCAAATTTGCTTGAAAGCATTGACATTCAAGATATTCCTCTGGGATGTAGAGACAGGGCGCTCCTGGAGATGATTTACGCCTGCGGGATGCGTGTTAGTGAAATAATTAATTGCAAATTAGAGAGTTTTGATAAAGATGAAGCTTTTGTCCGCGTGCTGGGGAAGGGGAATAAAACCCGGCTGGTGCCCGTAGGGAGATCCGCTTTGGATGCTTTGCAAATGTATTTGGAAAAAGGAAGACCCAAACTGGTCAGGACGGGAACGAAAAGCCATATCTTTCTGACAGTACGCGGCCGTCCGTTGACGAGGGAGCGGGTTCGTCAAATTCTCCGGGAACGCGCCAGAGCCGCAGGACTGGAACAGCATGTTTTCCCGCATATCCTGCGTCATTCCTTCGCCACGCATCTTCTGGAAAACGGAGCGGATCTGCGTATTATTCAGGAGATGCTGGGCCATGCCGATATTTCAACCACCCAGATCTATACGCATTTGGAGCAGCAGCGGCTGAACTCGATTCATCACCGCTTTCATCCCAGAGGATAGTAACGCTAATTCATCATTCATTCCCATACCGCGTTTTTTTAAGTCCTCCCAATCTATCATAACCATTTAAATATTAAAGGACGGAGAATTATTCTACCGGAATTGTATTTGGCATTACATATATTATGCGAAGTATAGTTTAGGCAGCATTCTCCCATTCTCATTGGACGGAAAACGCGCTCTGTCACTTGACAAATATGCAGGCATTTCATAGCTTCATTAAATGAGTGGCCCTTGCCTTGTCCGTACCGTTGCCATTTTCATCCTTTTTTCATCTTTTTCCCTTCTTCATGCCGAAGATGAGGAATTTTCCGATATCATGGAACTGGTATCGGAAACGGAGAACTGTTCCGCCAAACTGGCCCGTGACAAAAACGCGACGGAAGAACAGAAGAAGGAAGACAGAAAGCGCAGGAAAATCGGCATTGGAGAAACGGTCACCGTTACCCTGAACTGTAAAAAGCCGTTTCTGTTGGAGCCGAAGGATCAAATTCAATGGAAAGTGATTGAGGGAAAAGAGTTACTTGAAGATGGCTTAAAAACAGAAGAAACAACAGAAAAAGCTAAATTTCGGATAAATCCTTGTGCCAGTAAAGAACAAATCCAGCAGTCTGGAGGGAAAGTAGCCATTGAAGTGGAAACCGAACTGGGAACGGCCCTCCCCCGCCCTATCGAATTTGACGTTGTTTTTCCTGAACATCTTACTGCGGAACATGAAACTTTGGGAGGAATTGTTAAAGGCGTTCCTGCGGCAGATATGGGATTCCCCCGGGATGGAGATCCTGCACATGGAGTTTCCCACAGCTTCTCGTTTCCATCCATCCTCTGGATGTCTGTTTTAAAGGAATTCGTGTCATTGAAAAAGACAAGGGGTATGTTGGAGCTGCCGGGAGTCTGGCGCAGCCCCATGCAGCGGACAGCGTTTGGAGCGTAGGTCTTGACAACCGTTTTGGATTGCATGACAACATAGGTATAAAATCCGGGGTGAATGGCCATATGCAATGGGATGAAATTCAGGGTTATGATGCCGATGGTCATCCTGTCTATAAACATTCGTATCCTAATGAATTTACATGGAATTGCCTTTTCAGGACATATGGGGGAGATGAAAACAAAGAAGGAATATCCGATATTGCCACGGTTTTTCAGAATTTTTATATAGAGAGTAAAGGAGAAGGATTGTTTTACGCCAGAATCCGTAAATTTCTGGTGGATACCAAGAAGAAGGATGAATGTTCCGTTGAACGGACGTCTGGTGGCGATCATATTTTTAAACCCTGATATATAATTTGACGATGAAGTCTATAATAAAATGTTTTCTGTCTTGCTCATCCTCCGTAGCGCTGCTTGCGACCTTTTCCTCTGTTATTGCATTGCCTTCGTCCGCCGCTTTTCCGGCAGATTCGCAAGAATTGAAATTCAACAAGGATTCTGACATTGGAGAATTAAAAAAACTTCTTCAGCAAGGAGAACTCGTAAAATTTTACCAAACAGCTCGTACTCATATGGGGCAGCTTGAGTGGAGTGACATCAGAGGGGGAGTTTCCCCGGACAAGCTGGATCGGTTATTGTTGATAGCCCGGATTACTTCCGCTGCTCCTCTGTTTGGAGAGAACGAAAATACACCGTTTGAACAAATGACGCCGGATTTTGACTTAAAAAATGATATTTCTCTCAAAGGGAAAGTTATGGTAGATCTGGTTATCATTTCCAAAATCAATCTCAAGCAAAAATGCTCTGCCGTGAGAAAGAAAGAAGTGGGGCAGCTTTGTTCCATTTACGCGGCAACGATGCTGAAGATGATGAAAGAAGCCTACATTCCTGATTTCGAGGGCTGGAAGAAAGAAGTTATGGAGAGAAAAACGGCGGTTTGGAGCAAAGAGTTTAACGCCAGGTGGGAGTCCTTCCTGAAAGAAAGAGACGAGAGAGTGGAGAGAAAAAAGAAGGAACTCTCTATACCATTCGAACAGAGAATGCGACGGCAAAAAACGGAAGAGGAACGGATAAGAGACAGGGAATTTGGAGAGAAAGACGCCGCCTTCATGCAGGAAGCCAGGGAAAAATGGAATAAACGAATGAATCTTGACGTCAGCCTTTCTATGATGGATGGCCGAAACTCCAAAATCAAATCATTCCTCAAAGATAAGGGAGGATCCTTATTGCGCATTCTGTTGGACAACTACCCCGGCAAAGCCATCGAAGTGTTTAAATACCTGAAGCTGGCAGGGTATGAGGAAGGAGAAATGATGGAGTTTATTGACCGGGAAATGGGAAAAAACAAGGATACGGAGTTCCTGTATCAAAGTTCCTTGGGAAGAAAGTTCCTTAAAGAGAAAAAAGAGTAATTCTTTATAAAAAGTGCAATATGGATTCAACAGAGTTGTCAGGAATGATTTTTATTGTTCCTGTCCAGATGTTTTTCTTTCTTCTTCCTTTTCTTAAGTTCTCAGCTGAATAGGATATTCTCCATTTGAAATGATTCAGGAACGAACTTTCGGCGAAATCCATGTTTTTTAATCCTGATTTTATGATTGACCGAATTTTCAGTTTTCTGTCTTGCTCATCCTCCGTAGCGCTGCTTGCGACCTTTTCCTCTGTTATTGCATTGCCTTCGTCCGCCGCTTTTCCGGCAGATTCGCAAGAATTGAAATTCAACAAGGATTCTGACATTGGAGAATTAAAAAAACTTCTTCAGCAAGGAGAACTCGTAAAATTTTACCAAACAGCTCGTACTCATATGGGGCAGCTTGAGTGGAGTGACATCAGAGGGGGAGTTTCCCCGGACAAGCTGGATCGGTTATTGTTGATAGCCCGGATTACTTCCGCTGCTCCTCTGTTTGGAGAGAACGAAAATACACCGTTTGAACAAATGACGCCGGATTTTGACTTAAAAAATGATATTTCTCTCAAAGGGAAAGTTATGGTAGATCTGGTTATCATTTCCAAAATCAATCTCAAGCAAAAATGCTCTGCCGTGAGAAAGAAAGAAGTGGGGCAGCTTTGTTCCATTTACGCGGCAACGATGCTGAAGATGATGAAAGAAGCCTACATTCCTGATTTCGAGGGCTGGAAGAAAGAAGTTATGGAGAGAAAAACGGCGGTTTGGAGCAAAGAGTTTAACGCCAGGTGGGAGTCCTTCCTGAAAGAAAGAGACGAGAGAGTGGAGAGAAAAAAGAAGGAACTCTCTATACCATTCGAACAGAGAATGCGACGGCAAAAAACGGAAGAGGAACGGATAAGAGACAGGGAATTTGGAGAGAAAGACGCCGCCTTCATGCAGGAAGCCAGGGAAAAATGGGACAAATGTAGGAATCTTGCCAATATATTAAGTATCATGGAAGATCGAAACTCCAAAATCAAATCATTCCTCAAAGATGGAGGAGGAGGTTTATTACGAATTTTGTTGGACAACTACCCCGGCAAAGCCACCGAAGTATTTAAATACCTGAAGCTGGCGGGATATGAGGAAGGAGAAATGATGGAGTTGGTTGATCGGGAGGAGGGAAAAACCGAAGAAACGGAATTTTTGTATCAAAGCCCGTTGGGAAGAAAGTTCCTTAAAGAGAAGAAACAAAAGAAATAATTACTGCCAGAGCGCGGAATCATGATATTTTTAGTTTACAAGGATATTTTATCTTTTTGAGATTCCTTCTCTCTTGCCAGATCACCTCTCATCCTTCATAATAAAAAAAGCATGAATACTTTCGTTTCTCTTTGCCTGGTCGGGAGCCTCAGCCTGGGTTCCCTTTGTTATGCGCAGTACATGGATAACGATGCCAAGAAGAAGGTAATCAAGGATTTGGATAATTTGCTCGCTCTGAACAGGTCTGCAGAAACCAAGGTAATCAATGCCGCTATCAGCAAACTGAATTCCGCCGGCAGGGATCCCGGCGCCGCATATGACCTGCTGATTCAGTCCAAGAAGTTTCTGATGGAAACGGAAAAGGAGAAGGACAAGAGCCAGGGGAAGAGCGCCAAAATCGCCTCCAATTCCATGAAGGACTGGATGGACCGTGAAGCGAAGAAGTACCAGGATAAAAATGCCCGTAAAGGATTAATGCTTCAATATCAATGGGGAGTACTCGTCCTCAAGGCTCGTCTTAAGGAAAATTTAATGAACGCCACCTCCAATTCCACCGGAGGAACAGCGGAGGAAACCCTGGACGTTACGGAGTTCCAGAAGCCGGCCATGGATTTGCTGAATGCCTACCTGTCCGCCTGCTCCGACCCTGATTTTGTCGAACCTTCCTCTTCCAAAAACAACAATGGAGCAGCCGGAAGAGCCGGCGCCCGTATTGCGGAACAATCCGTCCTTAATACGGAAGTGGGGGAGGCCCTGGGCATCAGCAGCATGTCTTCCAAGGCTTTCCCGGATTCCATGAAAAACCGGGATGAAATTTTTGACAAGCTGTTTTTCACCGGATACCGGAAGACCCGCAATCTTCCCGCCCTCAGGCAGGCGTGGAACAAGAGAATTTCCATGGAAGTGGCTCTGGGAAAAATCAGCCATGCCATTTCCTCCGGCAAGAAATCCGGCATGCAGGGCCGCATCGCCAATGCGTCCGAAGACGAATTTGATGAGCAGGGAGCCGCCGTTCTGGATCGTTTGCGCTGGCGCTGCGAACTGGATTGCTTCGACTTGGGAGACCAGGCAAACGCCACGAGGAATATGATGACGCTGATCCGGACGACGGTGGATCCCGTGCGCCGGGAACAAGGTATCCGCACCCTCCGGGATAAACTGGTTCAGAGCATGAAGAGCTTGATGGATTCTCCGGAAGAAGAAAGCATGGCTGACGGTTCTTCTTCATCCTCTGCACCGCGTCCTGCCATGCGTTCCTCCAAAAAGAAGGCTCCCTCCACCACGATTACGACCAGCCGTGAAATGGATGATCCCGGAGCCATCGGAACGGATGTGCCGAAGCCTCCCAAGCCGACCCCAGCCCGGAGTGACGATTTTTTTGAAGACATCTGACTTTCTTCAGACAAAAGATGTTGCCCGAACGGCGGTTTCCCTGTTCATGGAATGCGCAGAGCATCCTTGACGTCCGGAGCCGCCGTTTTATACATTAAGGGCATGTATCAGCCATTTCAATTTTTCATGCCCGCGCAAATCTTTTTTGGCGCGGGTTCTTTGGACAATCTTGGTTCCGCCCCCCTGCCCGGCACCAAGGCCCTGATCGTCATCGGCGGGTCGTCCGTCAAACGCCTCGGGTATCTGGACCGCGTACAGGCTCTTCTGAAAAAACAGGGAGTGGAAAGCGTTGTTTTTGATAAAGTGCAGCCCAACCCCGTGGTGGAGCACGTAATGGAAGCCTCCTCCCTGGCCAGGGAAACGGGCTGTGATTTCATCATCGGCCTGGGCGGGGGCAGCAGCATGGATTCCGCCAAGAGCATCGCTGTGATGGCGGCCAATCCAGGAACCTACTGGGATTACATCCAGGGAGGTTCCGGCAAGGGGCTTCCCATTCCCTGCAAACCTCTTCCCATCGTCTGCATCACCACTACGGCGGGAACCGGAACGGAGGCGGATCCGTGGACCGTCATCACGAAAGAGGACACGCAGGAGAAGATCGGTTTCGGTTTCAGGGGTACTTTCCCCACCATGTCTATCGTAGATCCGGAGTTGATGCTTTCCGTACCTCCCAAATTAACGGCATACCAGGGGTTTGACGCCCTGTTTCATGCCGTGGAGGGATATATGGCCACAATCGCCTCCCCCATGGGGGACATGTTCGCGCTCCAGGCCATTGAATATATTGCCAAATATCTTCCGCGCGCCGTAAATAACGGGGATGATCTGGAAGCGCGCGCCTATGTGGCGCTGGCCAATACCTATTCCGGATTTGTGGAAACCATTTCCTGCTGTACGTCGGAACATTCCATTGAACATGCCCTCAGCGCCTTCCATCCTTCCCTGCCCCATGGCGCGGGGCTAATTATGATTTCCTGGGCCTACCATGAAGCCTATGCTCCCTCCTGCCCGGAACGTTACGCAAGAGTTGCCGCAGCCATGGGACAGGAAGCCTCCGTGGACGGTTTCCTGAACGGCTTGAACAGCCTGAAGGAAGCCTGTGGCGTAGACAAGCTGAAGATGTCCGAATTCGGCATTACACCGGATTTATTTGACGAATACGCCAAAACGGCCTTTTCCACCATGGGCAATCTGTTTGAGCTGGACCGTTGCAAGTTGACTCCGGCGGACGTGGTCAGCATCCTGGAGAAATCCTATTCCTAGGAACAAGCAGCCGGGGAATCCATGCCGGGCTGGCTGGCGCCCGCCCGGCAGAATTTTTGCCGTTCCAATGCATTGGGAATGCCGTTAATTTCCATCATGCCTGGGCAACTCCCGGAGTCAAAGGGGGGAGCGTGGTTCTCCTGGCCGTCCATTTCCATTTCAGCAGTTCCCCTGTAAAACAGCGCGGCTGGCCATGCGCAGCGCCAGGTTTCATGTTTTTTCTTTACCGGGCGGCCAGATAGCCCAGGCCAATGGCAAGGAGCCCCCCGGCAAAGCTGATGAGAGTGTAAAGGAAGAAGGCGGAGAAGTTCCCTTCCTTCAACAACAAGAAGGATTCATTCATCAGCGTGGAAAAGGTGGTGAAACCGCCGCACAGGCCTGCGGTAAGAAAGAGCCGCGTTTCCGTATGCACCAGGCTCCGGTCGAACAAACCGTAGAGGAAGCCCAGGATAAAACATCCCAGCAGGTTGACTGCCGCCGTGCCCCAGGGGAACGAACTTGCCGAATTGACCTGGACGAACCGGGCCAGCAGGAAACGCAATACACCGCCCGCAAAGCTTCCCAGGCCCACTATCATCAGCATTTTCATCATATAGCGGCTTTTTCTATGTTTTAATGGGGAATAAAATTTCGGAGCAGCTGCCGAAATCCGCCGGGAAAGACGGGCTGCGGCTTCTTGTCCATGAAAGGGTTGCTGGCTGCGGTGTTGTCAGGGAAGCCCTTTACCCGGAAACAAGACTTCTGCGGAAGCTGCCGGCCTGTATGCCGGCAGAACCCATTTCCTTTAAGCGTGCACGGATAAAATACCCTGTTTTTTCCATATCGCCAGCCTTTTTGTTCTTGATTGCAGGGTAAAACCGTATTTCCTTTTTTCCATGTCCCTGCCCCTTCTCGTTACCGGAACCATCGGAATTGATACCATCCTTACTCCCGGCGGCAGGGCGGACGGCGTTCTGGGAGGTTCCGTTTCCTTTGCGGCCGTGGCCGCCCTTTTGTTTGCCGACCGCGTGGATGCCGTCAGCATCATCGGGGAGGATTTTCCCGCCCATTATGAAGCGGCCCTTGAGGCCAAAGGGTTGTGCATGAAAGGAGTAGAACGCAAGAAGGGGCCTTCTTTTGCCTGGACCGGGGAATATTTTGACAATATGAACAAGCGGAGGACCGTTTGTGCCAATGATGCCGTGATGCTGGAATGGAATGTGCACGTTCCGGAGCCTTTGAGGAACCATCCGGTGCTGGTTTGCTGCTGCATGGTTCCGGCCCAGCAGCTTAAGTGCATGGAACAATGTCCGGACGCGGCGCTGGTACTTTCCGATTCCATGGACAAGTGGCTGCGCCGCCAGCCGGAATTGCTGGATGCCGTGATCAGCCGTTCCCATATCACCATGATGAATGAGGATGAGGCGAAGGAATATGCCCAGGCGTCCACCGTCATGGAAGCCGGGGAATTCCTGCTTTCCAAAGGCGCCGCATACGCAGTGGTGAAACAGGGGGAATACGGGGCCACTCTTCTGGGACGGGATGCCGGCGGGAATCTCCGGATTTTCCGTTGTCCCGCCTATCCCCTGAAAACTTTGGTGGATCCAACCGGCGCGGGGGATACGTTCCTGGGGGCTCTGGCCGGCTATTTGTCCACCCTGCCTCCCGGCCTTCCTTCGTTTGAGGAAGTGAAGAGGGGGATTGTGTACGGGACGGTGGCGGCCTCCTTCACCTGCGAGTCCTTTTCGGCAGACGCCCTTCTTTCCATGACAAAAGAGACCTTTCGCCGCCGTCTTGAAGAGTATGCGGAGATGTGCCGCCTGCCAGACATCCGGCTCTCTTCCGCAAGTGCCTGTTAAGACGGAATCAGACCTCCTGAAAAAGAGGGGATGCCGCCTTTGATGGTTCGTTTTCCGGTTTCCGTTTATGCGGACTGTCCGGAATTTCCAGGTGAAAAAGGCCCGGACGCGGAACGTGGAAAACCCCGGCGTGGCTTGCACGGCCGGGGTTTCCGTAAAAACAGGGGATGCAGTCGGCGGGATCAAGCATCCTG
>ENA-OZSN01000545-OZSN01000545.1-human-gut-metagenome-genome-assembly--contig:-NODE-545-length-10123-cov-4.937128_pt1 | contig 10123 bp, 6 predicted proteins | sample MGYA00244126_ERZ653974 | MGnify/ENA primary metagenome ERZ653974 (study PRJEB26926, sample SAMN06164524) | human gut metagenome | biome: ENVO:00009003; feature: ENVO:2100002; material: ENVO:00002003... | reverse complement strand
ACGAGATGAGCGCTAGTCTCGTGGGCTCGGAGATGTGTATAAGAGACAGTTATCAGACAGCTTGTGGCATTGCCGATATGATGGTACACATTATGGAACGTTATTTTACCAACACTCCCGATGTAGAAATCAGTGACCGGCTGTGTGAAGGGACTTTGATGGCTATCATCAAAGAAGCATATAAAGTGAAGCAGAACCCGAACGATTACGAAGCACGCGCCAATATCATGTGGTGTGGGACAATTGCCCATAACGGTACTTGCGGAGTAGGTTGTGAGGAAGACTGGGCATCACATTTTCTGGAACATGAAATCAGTGCTGTATATAATGTGACGCATGGGGCAGGACTGGCAGTTATCGTACCTGCATGGATGACATTCATGGCAGAACATAATCCGAAGAAGATTGCCCAGTTTGCAAACCGCGTTTTCGGAGTTCCCGAGAATGAGGATTTGGAAGAAATGGCACTTGCCGGCATATCACGATTGAAGCATTTTTTCAGATACATGGGCCTGCCGGTCAATTTCAAAGAATTGGGTATAGAACATCCTGATATTGAACTGCTAGTGAAAAAACTGCATGAAAACAAAGGTGAATTAGTAGGTAATTATGTAAAACTGAACAAAGAATACAGTAAAGAGATATTCGAACTAGCCTGCAAATAACCCGCACAGCCCAACTATTCTAAAATATAGGCATCTGGTTTATCTGCCTTTATTTCATTCAGAACCGTAAAGCTCCTAAAGTATTCTATTTTCCAGGCGCGCCGGCACGAACTACGTTATTCGTGCCAGCCGCATCTGATATATATAGCACCATTAAGCGACAGACACTTCATGCAACAACTTCCCTCTTACCCATTTATACTCCAACATTTTCCACCTTTTACTTCACTATTTATATGCTTTTTAGCATAAAACGCTAGGTTTTTCCAACCATTTAAAGTAACTTCGCCGGACTTTTTTGGAGAAAAAACAATGTATATATTCCGATCAATTCACGAAATAATAAATACGATTTTTGTAGCTAAAGGGCTATTGGTAGAGATGTTTGAGAAGAGAAAAGTACTTAGTTTTCGATACTCGGACGCACTCGCCCTATTGAAAGAGGATGAAAACCGTTTAAAGATACTCATCGAAAAGGAAATCATACACCCAAACGGAAACTTTGTGGAACTGGATGCCCGATTCCTTGATTTCTTCGAACTGCTGCTGGAAGCAAACGAGGAAATCAACACTGCTACCGTAGAGGAAAACATAGAGTACCTGCACGAACTGATGGACTACTACCTGAAAGAAAAGCTCCAGTCGCGCAAGGAAAGTTATGTACGCAATATCAAGATTACCTTTCAGAAACTGGCACGTGTAACGATACGGAACATTATCAACCTTCAACACAATATTGATAATGCTTTCAAACACGAGCCCACATACCAGATAAAAATAGCCAAACTGCAAAATCTGGACAAAAAGCGAATCAACATCCAGCGGTTGATAGACTCTACCGAACATCTGATTCTGCACGAAGAACGAGATTTCTTCCGCCAGGCCACTGATGAGGAGCTGACTCGCATTCTGCTCGAACTGCGACAGGAACTGCAACTATCAGCCCACAGTCTGATTCGTGCCCAACAGGATATCATCAATTATCTGAACCAGATAAAGAATCAGGTGATACTGGTAGAAAAGATACGAAAAGTAAAATATCTGCAAGATCAGTTCGAGTTACGTGCCCGGAGTAATCTGTCCGAAATAATGGAAAGGGAACGCTCCCTCCTGTTGGAAGGCAATACACAAGCATCGTTCAAACTGTCCCCCAGCTATCTGGCCAGTGACGAAGTGCGTCCCATCATTCTGAAAGTTATCAGCAATCAGAAGTATCGTGAAATTGTACGGAAAAATGAAGCCGGAGCTTTCAGTGAAGAAGACTTGGAAGCACAGGCCATGTACGAAGAAGTGATTAATCTGGACGAAGTGGTAACCGCCTTTGTGCAGTCGGGGGCAGAAGCCCGCTGGAAAGGAGAGCCGGTCAGCGACCTTTTTTCCTTTCTGTTACAATATCATTTCCATCGCGAAGTGGATGAAAAGGAACGTACCACGTTCTTCTGTCAGATTGTCTCACTTTACGAAAACCAACTGGAAATCCGGAACGAGTTCGGACTCCACAATCAATATGAATATGCTAAAATATACCCACTCTGAGAATTATGGATTTAAATATACAAATACCCGATAATACCGCATCCATCTTTGAATACCTGCAAAAAGGACTGTTCATCAGTTCCAACAGCACCAGCGAAGAAGTACGCGATATGTATAATGAAATAGATGAGAACTACGAATCTCTCTATCAGTATTTCTTACAAATAAACTATACACTGGAACGGGGAAACGAATATTTCTTCTTCTCCCGTATAGAACCTAAAGCCACACTGGAGCAAAAAATCATGCGTGCCTATTACTGGATAGATGTGCTCGACTTTTTCAAAACTTACGATGAAACTTTCGGTCCCGGATTCCGCTTCCAGCCCGAACAGATATTGGTGGAAACCAACATCAACATGCTGCTCCAAAACAAACTGGACGGTATGCGGAAACACTTCTCGGACAAGGACATCCGCAAGGAAGTGCTGGAAAACATGATACGCCAGCTCACCAAAGACTCGTTCCTGGAACAGGAAAATGAGAAAACCAATACGTATAAAGTGATGAGCGCCTGGCATTATCTGGAAAGACTGATTGAAAGTATCAACATTTACGACGAAACCGAAGATGAGAAACCTGAGTAGAATTATCTTTATCAATAGTGCGAATATCCCTTATTCGGACGATATCTATCTGGACGGAAACGTTCACTTCATCGGTACGCAGGGAGTGGGAAAAAGTACCCTTCTGCGTGCTATCCTTTTCTTTTACAATGCCGACACGCAACGACTGGGCATTTCGGTGGAAAAGCAGAATTACACGGATTACTATTTTCCCTACTCCAATTCGTATATCGTTTACGAAGTGGCAACAGAGAACGGCGCGTTCTGTATTCTGAGTTTCAAATCGATGAACCGTGTATGTTACCGCTTCATCCACTCTCCTTACCGCAAAGAATTCTTTATAGACAAGAATCGGGTGGCCTATAGCGAGAGCGACCGCGTGCGTGCCGTGCTGGACCAATATGGCATAGAATATTCACGTATCATCTATACCTACGACGAGTATCGGAACATTCTGTATGGAAACAGTACAAGTCCTGAGTTCAGCCGGTACTCGCTGATGGAGAGCAAGCAATACCAGAATATTCCGCGCACTATACAGAACGTGTTGCTGAATTCGAAACTGGATGCTGAATTTATCAAGAAAACAATCATTTCTTCTCTGAACGAAGATGAAACGGCCATCGACCTGAACAGTTACAAGGAGCATCTGAAAAACTTTGAAACCCGTCTGAAGGATATCGAAGAATTTCAGAAACGGGAAACCCGGAAACAGGCTCGGGAAATCACACTGTTATCCCAACAAACGTCCAAACTGCAAGGCGGACTGGTGCAGAATTGCCGTGAACTGGTTGCCGCTTTCCGCAAAGCCGAAAGTATCCTTCCCCAATGGAAAGAGAAACAAGACCGCACGGATGCCGACAAAGGAAAACTGATACGCCGGAAACAGGAGCTTCAGGATGAATCGCGCAAACGCAGCGACAAGTTACAGGAAGCGCTGGCAGTGCTGAACAACGAACTGCAAAAGGCATTAGGCAAAGAAAAGGACTACCAGAAAAAGAACATAGAAGAGATTATAGAACGCTCTTCCAAAAAAGAGGAATGGAAGAACCGGCAGGTGGGATTGCTGGAAGAACAACGCATCCTTACCTCACAATATATGGAAATATCCACCAAGTATAAATCGCTGATTCAGGCCTTGGACGAGCAATGGAACAAGATTCATGAAGCGAAAATCAAACAACTGGATACATTAAACAATGCATACAACGAGCGTCTGGAAGAGGCCCGCAAAGAATACCAGCGGTTCACTGATTCCCTTTACCAGGAGTTCGAAAGCCTGTCACAGCAACTCCATCCGCTGAAAGCCGAGAAACTGGGCGAACTGAACGCTATAGATTACCAGATAAAATTATGCAGAAAGGAGGTTTTCTTTGAGGAAGAGCAACAGGAATTGAAAACACGTATCCAAAACTATGCCAACTTTCATACGGAACGGAAAAACCGTATCGCCCAAGCGCAGCTCATCATCAAGGAACTGACCATGACTTGGGAAGAGGAACAGCAGAAACAGTTGAAAGAAAAAGACCTGACCTTGCAAAAACTGCAACAGGAGATGCTGCAACTCCGTCCCCGCATAGACGAATTACAAGCTTTTCTGAACAACAGCAAAGACACCTTGCAAGGCTGGCTGAAAGAAAACAAAAAGGGATGGGAAGAGAATATCGGCAAACTGTGTGATGAGAGCATTTTATGGCAACGGGGGCTTTTTCCGCAAATTACCATTGAGGGGGGAAACTCATTCTATGGCATTTCCATCAATTTAGACAGCATCCACCGCCCCATCAAATCCATAGACGATTATATCGTCGAGAAAGAAAACGGTGAAAAACGTCTGGAAGAAATCACTGCTGCCATGCAACGCCAGCAAACTGAAAGGGAGGAGTTGCAGGAACAGTTGAAACGCAAATACCAACCGCAGATAAAGGAACAAAAAGCCATTATCAGCCAAATAGAGTATGAACTGGAACAATTGGAACGCCAATACCAGCAGGATATGCTCGACTTGGAAGAGTGGAAGAAGAAAGCCAATGAGGAACGGAATGCCAAAATAAACCGATTGGAAAACGAACAGCGCAAACGGGTTGCCGAACTGGACGGTATAAACAGCAAGCTAAAAAACCTGAACAAAGAAAAGACAGAGAAACTGGATAGCCTGAAACAGGAATGGAACAAGCAACAACAGGCTCTTGCCGCCGAAAAAAAGACACAAGCGGAAGTTATCGGGAAGGAAGAAAAAGAAGAACAACGCAGAATTTCCTCCATCAAAACCGAATATGAAGCGGATATGCAGAAAGAGCTTCACTCGCAGGGAGCAGATACCGAACGTCTGCAAGACATTGCCAACCAACTGGTCCAGCTGGAAAAAGAGCTTTCTTTCATTAAGGAGAATGCGACACTGGTCATCGAATACCAAAAAGACAAACGGGATTTGATAGACCGTATTCCCGGATGGCAACGGGAGCACGATGAACAAAAACGTCTGCTCCAATTGGAACGGGAAACGCTGAGAGTGGAAACATCCTCCCTACAAGAAAAAATAGACCTTCTGAACAAAGAATGGGAAGAAGCGGAAGAAAATGTAAGGGAACTGCAAAAGAACCTGGAGGCTTACAGCAAGATTCCGGCATACGACTGGTATAAACCGCATCAGGATATATTCCGTTCCGAAAACACGCAAACCATGCAGACCACCAAGACCTGTATGGAGCTGATTGACGAACTGACCCGCCAGGCCAACCAATTCACGCAGGTGCAAAGCAAGCTCCGTAAAGAAGTGAACCTTTTCACCGGACATTTTGATGAGGACAACACCTTCAAGTTCCGCGTAAAATTCAACGAGGATTGGGAATATGTACGCTTTGCCGACGAACTGCACGACTTTGTGGAAGAACACCGCATAGACGAGTACATCCGCCGCATCAACAACGAGCATTGGGATACCTTCAAACGTATCAGTATGGACACCTCCATGCTGACTTCATCGGAAGATGATATTCAAGATGTGATCCGTGAAATCAATAAAGGTTTCGCTACCTGCAACTTTGTAGGAGTTATCCAGCGCATTGAAATGAAAGTGGAAGAGAGCAGCAACCGCGTAGTGAATATTCTACGTGAGATACAGAAATATTACCATGATTACGGCTATGACCTCTCACCGGAAACCAACCTGTTCTCCTCTGCCAAAGAGCAATTGGTGAAAGAAGAGGCTATCACTTTGCTGCGTACCTTTATCAAGGAAATACATGCTTACCGCTATGACAGTATCCGCCTGTATGATTCCTTCGAGTTGCGTTTCCGCATTGTGGAGAACGGCAATGACACCGGATTTATCGAGAAGATAGCCAATGTGGGGTCGGAAGGAACCGACATTCTGGTAAAAGCGATGATAAACATCATGTTGCTGAATGTGTTCAAGGAAGGAGCATCCCGCAAATTCAAAGATTTCAAGTTACACTGCATGATGGATGAAATAGGCAAACTACATCCCAACAACATCAGCGGTATCCTGAAATTCGCCAATGACCGGAACATCATTCTTATCAACGGTTCTCCCACCGAACTGAACCGCGATGCGTATAAGCACGTTTACCTGCTTACCAAAGGAACACAGAACAAGACCCGCATCGCACGGTTAATCTCAGATAAACAGCTATAAAAGCCAGTAATAACAAACTGTATATTTCTATATTATAATGCACAATCTCTCAAAAAAAGATTGTGCATTATTCTTTTTCCGTGAACATTCTCCTTACATGTACCTGCTACGGTTAGGACGGAGAGCTTGTGAAAGTTCCTCCACCTTTTTTCCACAAAGAAAAGAGCGGCTTCCATTCCTGCAATATTCATATCAGAGTAACCCAAACAACCGGACAAAGAACAAATTTACATCCACTTTTCTCCATACAAAGGGAATAACATTAAACATATTTGTGTAATTTCGCCCGGTAATAAAACAACAAACCAATACGCGCTATGATATTTAACCGGACTGAAAAGGAAGAAAAAGCCTATCTCATGGATATTATTGCTTTATTAGCTGCCAATATCGAACAGATGGATAAGGCCATTGAAGATAAATCCAAAGACGTAATGGAGCACAAACTCTACTTGTGGGAAAATCTGTCCGAACTGGACCGAGCCGAGAAAAGTGCGGTCCGGCAGATAGTCACCCAACAAGTAGCAGCCAGCGAGTCCTTGGCCGAGAAAAAGAAACGTTATCGCAAAATGATGGCCATCCCCTATTTCGGTCGCATCGACTTTCAAGAAAAAGGGCAACCCGAAGTCCTGCCATTATATATAGGTATACACTCATTTTTCAATCCTCCCACCAATGAAAATCTGATACACGACTGGCGTGCCCCCATCTCCAGCATGTTCTATGATTATGAATTAGGAGAAGCACATTTCGACGCCCCCTCGGGAGAAGTGAAAGGTAACATCCGTCTGAAACGCCAGTATCGCATCCGTGACGGAAAAATGGAATTCATGCTGGAAAGTTCACTGAATATTCAAGATGACATCCTTCAGAAGGAATTGAGTGGAAACTCCGATGACCGGATGAAGAATATAGTAGCCACCATCCAACGGGAACAGAATAAAATTATCCGTAATGATACATCGAACACCCTGATTATCCAGGGAGTAGCCGGTTCAGGAAAAACATCCATCGCCTTGCACCGCGTAGCCTATCTGCTATATCGGCACAAAGGGGAAATCACGTCCAATGATATCCTGATCATTTCCCCCAATAAAGTATTTGCCGATTACATCTCGAACGTACTTCCCGAATTGGGAGAAGAAAAAATTGAAGAATGCGGCTTTGAGGAATTAATGCTCAAAATACTGGACAACAAATATAAAATACAAACCTTCTTTGACCAGGTGGCCGAAATACTGGACAAAGAGGAAGAAGATTTTATAGAACGTATCCGATTCAAATCCACCACCGAATTTATCCAGCAGATGGATAAATACATTCTATATTTGGAACAAAACGCATTTCGGCCAACCGACCTGAAAGCAGGGCGTATCCCTATCCCTGCCGAGTACCTGAAAGAACGTTTCGCGGCATGGCACCGCCTGCCCATGCGCAGCCGTTTCCAACCAATGGCAGAAGAAATTGCCCGCGAACTGACTTTCACCTATCACCAAGAGCCGATGGGAAAAATACAGATACGGCAGTTGGGTAATGAACTGAAAAAGATGTTCAACAATAAAGACCTCGACTTATACAAGGGATTTTATGACTGGCTGGGAAAACCGGAAATGTTCAAGCAGGGTAAAAACCGGAAATTGGAATACGCGGATGTAGCTCCATTACTTTATTTGAAACTGGCCCTGGAAGATAATAAAACCATGTATGGCATCAAGCATCTGCTGGTAGACGAAATGCAGGACTATACTCCGATACAATACAAAGTTCTGGCTAAATTATTCCCTTGCCGGAAAACAATATTGGGAGATGCAAAGCAATCAGTAAATCCATACAGTTCCACCACCTGCGAACAGATCCAACGTGTACTGGTCGGCTCGGAAGTGATGAAGCTTTGTAAAAGTTATCGCTCCACGTATGAAATCACAGAGTTTGCCCAACGTATTGCCAAAAACGAGGAACTGGAAGCTATAGAGCGTCATGGAGAGGAACCGGCAGTCGCCTTGCTGCCTACTGAAAAGAAAGAGATAGAATGGATAGAAAACCTCATCACCTCTTTCCTGAAAGGAGCTGATGTATCCATGGGTATTATATGCAAGACCGTAAAACAAGCGGACAAGTTGTATGCAGCCATCAATCATTTGTCTGATAAGATCTGTTTGCTGACAGAAGAAAGTGTAGCTTTTGTCAATGGGGTGGTCATTACTACAGCCCACATGGCAAAGGGACTGGAATTTGACGAAGTGATTGTTCCATTTGTAACTGATAAAGACTATAGAACAGAAATAGACCGCAGCATGTTATATGTAGCCTGTACTCGTGCCATGCATAAACTTTATATTTCCGCATCGGGTAATATAAGTACATTTCTATCATAAGCATTGACAAAACATCATCCATTGCAGGAATGGAATCCATCCCTACAGTGGATGAGCAAGTCTGCAAAAGGGTATTCCTCCGTAAGGAATGCGTAGCCTTGTAATCTGATTCATCCTTAAAAGATCTTATCCATATCTCTAAACCTTTCCCGCCGTAGGGTTAAAGGTTTTCTTCCTGTTTGTTTTATCTCCGCAAGCCTTTGGAGTTATCTCCATAGCCTTGGGAGTCAACTCCAAAGCTTATGGAGATAACTCCAAAGACTTGGGAGATAGAATACATCCGTATAAAAAGGCTTGATCAAGGAAGAGAAAAGGCTTATGTAACAGCGACGGATGCGATATGTTGTTATTACAAGCCGTTTCCAATGTACGAATCATAAAGACAAAATCTTTTTTTCCCTCTCCAAATCATTTTCATTCAGTTGGGGAGACGGAACCATGCAGGTACGGATACAATCTCCCTCCTGACAAGTATAGTCATAATACTTCTTTTGTAATTCTGTCAACTTATCGAGTGGAACCAGCTCCCCTTTCAGTTCCAGAAATTCCTCCATGTCTGTACTGTCTCCTTGCTTTACAAACAAGATACGGCGCGCTATCGGATTCCTGTTGTAATCCAGACTAAGATACAAACCTTTAAGAAACGGCGGAAAATCATACATCGGCAATTGCAGATAAATACTGAACAAAGCCATTTGCGGTGACTCGCGCTCGTTAAAGAAAATATACCCGTTCTGATGATTATTGAATAATCCCACTCCCCGATGCGTTGTATTATAGGCACTCATGTGAGTCACCTTCACATACGTATTGTCTTCGGAAGCCTCTATCAGATAGGGTTCCACTTTAAGGCATTGGCACGAAGAAGAAAGACTATAGCTCAGATAACTTCCGCTATAATTATAAACTTCCTGCACGGAACGTTGCATCTCGGCAGTCATCATCTCCATAAAAGGATTGGTCTTTGCCTCACCATGGGCAGGTTCCAAACTGAAAAGCAACTCTTTGATACTTGCCAAATTGCCCAACAGACGTTTTTTTGACACATTATTGACCTGCGCCAAAGCCAAATCTAATGAATCTTCTTCAGAGTGTCCTTGTTTCAATGAGGTTACATAAGTGGGCAGAACGCTGGAATAAAGAGCAGACAAGACACTGGGAGCCATATCTACATAATCCGCTATCTCCTTCATTTTCAAACCATTGTTACGGAGATATTCTATTCTTCGGTATATTTCTATCAAATCATTCATTGTTCTCTTCTTCTTTATTGAACTTGCAAAATACAAGTTTTTATATGAACATACAATGCTGTCTCTTATA
>ENA-OZSN01000539-OZSN01000539.1-human-gut-metagenome-genome-assembly--contig:-NODE-539-length-10190-cov-11.476862_pt1 | contig 10190 bp, 8 predicted proteins | sample MGYA00244126_ERZ653974 | MGnify/ENA primary metagenome ERZ653974 (study PRJEB26926, sample SAMN06164524) | human gut metagenome | biome: ENVO:00009003; feature: ENVO:2100002; material: ENVO:00002003... | reverse complement strand
AGGAAGAATATGGTGGAATTTACCTGAATTTTGAAAGAAATCAATTGTTGCGGTTACACTGTGGTGTGTGAACAGTAATATAGTGACAGAAATACCAATAAATGATACAATTTATACATGTATACTTAAACATAACGATACTATATCAGGGTGATGCTATGCAGATATCAAATTTGGTAAGTCAATACAACAATTCAGTGGCAAATGGTGAGCCTATGACAGGAGCAAAGGGCGTTGAAAAGCTGGTATCTTCTTTAAATGAAATGTCAAAAGGGATGATATTTGAGGGAACAGTAAGCAGTGTCCGTGGCAATCAGGTTAAGCTTGCCTTGTCAAATGGTCAGCAGATTTTGGCAAGGCTGGCAGGAAAGTTTTCATTTGAACAGGGACAGTCTGTGTTTTTTCAGGTGAAAAATAATGATGGAGGCACTATAGAAATAAAACCATATACAGTTGATGGCGAGGGAGCCAACCTCACACTTATGGATGCGCTAAAGGCTGCAGGTCTGTCGGTAGATGGCATAAATTTGTCGATGGTGAACAAGATGATGGAAGAGCATATGCCAATTGATAAGACAAGCCTTAATCAGATGTATCAGCTTGTGCAGGATAATAAGGATATTAATGTGACTACACTTGTTGAGTTAAAGAGGCTTGGAATTGAAATTAATCAGGTAAATGCGGCTCAGTTTGAAAATTATGCTAATGACAAACAGGCTATTACAATTGCTATGGATAGTTTGATAGATGAACTGCCGAATGCTCTTTCAGCCGAAGATTTATCAATGTATAAGCTTGTAACCCAGGCGAGGGATATTTTAAATATTGTTACAGAAGGGCTGACTGAAGAGGCATTTATATCAAGTGAAGCTTCTGATATGTCACAGTATGAGGCAATAATGCGTGATAATAAATCGGCACCTGTAGTAAAAAAACACTTTAATATTGCTGAATTATTTGAATCATTAAACAGTGTTTCCGGTGAATCACAGGATATTCACACAACGCAGAAAATAAACAATGCTCCGGCAACAGATACCATCCTTTTACAGGAGAATGAAACAAAATCAAATACTATTGGATTTCTTTTATCGGATAAGCAGATAGAAGAGCTTAATGAACAGGTCAGGATGCTGCTTCCGGATTTACAGGAAAACAATATTTCTTTGTATTCAGAGGATAGCAGTGTCGTAGGAATACTTAACGATATAAAAAGTATGTTGGAAAATACACCGGCAAATGCCGATACACTGAGACATTTGTTTTCAGGAGAAGCCTTTAAGCTTATGTTGAAGGAGGCTTTAGAACAGCAATGGATGATTAAACCGGGAGATTTAGAGAAGAATCCTAAGAAGCTTGATGGCTTGTACGACAAAATTGAAAAACAGATAACAAATATGGAAATTATTTTGAAAACATCAGGAGTGGTGAATCCTAAAGCAGAGGCACTGGCAGATAATATCCGTGGAAATATTGAATTTATGAATCAGATAAACGAGGCATATACATATGTGCAGGTTCCATTGAAGATGAATGAAAAAAACGCCAGCGGACAGTTGTATGTGTATACAAATAAGAAAAGTATGTCCAATCCGGACAAAGAATTATCAGCATTTTTACATTTGGATTTAGAACATCTCGGTGGGACAGATGTGTCAATTAAAATGCTTCATAGGAAGGTTACAACTAATTTCTATTTGGATAGTGATGAGTCATATGCACTGGTAAAGCAATTTCTGCCGGTGTTGGAAAAGAGATTACAGGATAAGGGCTATAATTGTGAATTGAATGTAAATAGTGGTTCGAAACAGATGAATTTTGTCGCTGGATTTCTGAAAAAGGATTTGCCACCTACAGGTCAGGTGCATAGATATTCCTTTGACATTAGGGCGTAGCAGTGTATAAGATAATTTACGAATAGTCACAGATGATTAAAACTTACTTCAGAAGGACAGGTGAGTTGTATGCATGGCGAAAATGATAATCGCAACAATAATGGAATAGACATAGGCAAAACAGCCGTAGCTATAGAGTATGTGCCGGGAGAAGCAGCACCTAAAATACTAGCTACAGGCAAGGGAGTTATTGCTGACAAAATTATTGAGAGGGCAAAGGAAAGCAATGTGCCTACATATAAGGACGATAAGCTTGCTGATACACTGTCTAGGCTTAAAATAGGTGATATGATACCAACGGAGTTGTATGAGGTTGTTGCAGAGATACTTGTTTTTGTTAATGATCTGGATAAGCTTAAGGCAAAAATTGACCAAAGATAGTGTGTAGGTTATATGATATGTGAGGCAGTTATGAATAAAAGAAGTGTTGGAAGTATATACGAGCAGCTTGCAGCTGAGCAGTTAATAAATATGGGATATAGTGTACTTGCCTGCAATTACAGAAACCGCTTTGGAGAGATAGATATAATAGCAAAGGATGGAGATACAATATGTTTTTGTGAGGTGAAATATCGTAGAGATAACGGCTGCGGCAGGGCTCTTGAAGCAGTTGGTTATAGCAAGCAGAAAAAAATCATATCAGTTGCAAGGTATTATCTTATGAAACATGGTTTGGATGAGTGGACGCCATGCAGATTTGATGTGATAGCAGTGGATGATGACGAGGTTACTGTGTTGAAGAATGCATTTGAGGGCAGTCAATAACTATTGGCTTGGCAGTTACGGACAGGTATTACGGAACCGTTAATTTATAAACGTTAGACCAGACTATTTCATGAAAACAGATAAGGAACAGGAAATTTTAAACAGCAATAGTTATCGGTAAAATATAGTTGCATAGATATAAATATGAAGACAGACATTGATAATAATATAAAGATTGATAAGAATATAAAGAAGGATAAGAATATAAAGATGGATAAGAATATGCAGGCTGAAAACATACACAAAAATGTTGATGAAATTACTATAAATGATTTTGTTGCAAAGAATGATAAAGATGTTCTGGAATTAAAAAAGCACGTCCTTTCAAGCGGAAGTGTTGTTCCTTTGTTACATTTTAAGAAGCTAAATGAGCTTTCTATGATAGAGCATTGCTTTACAACACGTCTTGGTGGCATCAGTACAGGTATGTTTGATAGCTTAAATTTAAGCTTTACACGTGGAGATGACGAGGAAAAGGTCTTAGAAAACTATAAAAGAGTGGCGGAGGCAATCGGAGCAGAGGCAGGGCAGATTGTTACGACAGACCAGACACATACTACCAATGTTTTGAGAGTTGGAAAAAAGCAGTGTGGCATCGGGGTGACAAGAAAGAGACCATATACAGATGTGGACGGACTTATCACGAATGAGCCAAATGTTGTGCTTGCCACATTTTATGCTGATTGTGTACCGCTTTATTTTGTTGATCCGGTACATAGGGCAATAGGGCTTAGCCATTCGGGCTGGAGAGGTACTGTAAATCGCATGGGAAAAGAGACACTTATTGCTATGAACAGGGAGTTTGGTACCGAGGCACATGATGTTATAGCAGCGATAGGACCTTCAATATGTCAGGACTGCTATGAGATAAGTCAGGATGTTGCAGAGTGTTTTGTGGACGAGTTTGCGACAACAGACGATCCTCATGCGAGTGATATTCTGCTCTATAAGGGAGACGGCAAATATCAGCTTAATCTTTGGGAATGTAACAGGAGAGTGCTGGTGGAGGCAGGAGTACAGGAAGACAATATTGCCATAAGCAATATATGCACTTGTTGTAATCCCTCTCTTTTATTTTCGCATAGAGCAAGTCATGGAAAGCGTGGAAATCTTGGAGCTTTTATGTTTCTTAAGTAATTTTCGCACAATCTATTAAGGAAATAATAAGAAATGCCTAAAGCTATATATGTTAAAATAGGTGTATCACGTTGGATAGTACACTGTGCGGGAACTGATGCTGCCAGACAGTTTTTGGTTCTTTGAGTTAATATAAAAGTCACAGCGGTACTGGCGTATATGAACAGGGGAGAACGATATGCAGTTAAATTATCGAGATTCAAAGCCTATTTATGAACAAATTAAGGAAGGCATCAGACGAATGATTGTTATGAATGTTATTAAGCAGGACGAAAAGCTACCGTCTGTACGTGTGCTTGCCTGCAAGTATGCAATCAATCCTAACACTATCGCAAAAGCATACAGGGAACTTGAGGAGGAAGGCTATCTTTATACTAAAAGTGGTAAAGGAACCTTTGTTGCTGATGCTAAGACAGCCAGGCAGAGTATGACAAGGAATTTGAAAATACTATTTGACCAGGTGGTGACAGAGTTATTTGTGCTTGAAACACCTGTTGAGGAATTGAGAACAAGAATGGATGATGCGAAAGAGCAGCTGAGCATGGAAGATGACTTAGTCAGATTTGTAACACAAGATATGCAGACAGAAGATGTTGTGACAGAGGGTAATGATGATACAGATAAATAATTTAGTGAAAAAATTTGACGATTTTACGGCACTTGATGGTGTGAATATGAACGTGGAAAAAGGAGCTGTCTATGGGCTTGTGGGCCCAAACGGAGCCGGCAAATCTACACTTATCAGGCATATTACAGGAGTAATGAGACAGGATGCAGGGGAAGTGTTTATTGATGGTGAGCCTGTATATGAAAATGCAAGGATTAAAGGACAGATGGCTTACATTCCGGATGATATGTTTTATTTTTTGCAATCTGATACAATTAATATGATGCATTATTATAAGGGAATGTATCCAAATTTTGATGAGAAGCAGTTTTACAGGATGCAGGAGTTTTTCCCATCTATAGATGTTAAAAGAAATATCAGAAAGCTTTCGAAGGGGATGCAGAAGCAGGTTGCCTTTTGGCTTGCACTGTGCTGTAAACCAAAGCTTATTGTACTCGATGAGCCTGTTGATGGGCTTGATCCTGTTATGAGAAGACAGATATGGTCTATCATGCTTGATGATGTAGCTGTTAATAATACCACAGTTGTTGTATCGTCCCATAATCTGCGTGAGCTGGAGGATGTATGTGATCATGTAGGTATTCTTAATAATGGAAAGATTATGATAGATAGGTCACTTACGGAGCTGCAGGGCAATATTTCAAAGATTCAGATTGCGTGTCCGTATGGTATGCCTAAGATACCACAGGTTTTTAAAGTACTTCATATGTCAAATATAGGAAGAGTATACACTGTTATAGTACGTGGAGAGCCGGATGCTGTAGTAAAGGCGATTACAGATGGCAAAGACAGTCCGCAGGTAGTGGATGTACTGCCTCTTACTCTGGAGGAAATATTTATCTATGAGATGGGAGGAGAGGACTATGAAGTCAAAGATATCATTTATTAATAGAACAATGCTGCAAAAGAATGTAAAGCTTTACTGGCCAATCTGGACACTGTATACAATAGTGCTATTACTCAACGGTCCGTTTTCCATGTGGAGCAGATTTAAGAATGCAGAGTTTATTTATGGCAAAAACTGGCATAAGTATATGCTTGATATAATATCCCCGGCTATCAGCATGGAGGCGGATATGATTTTTATTTTTGTCATGGCATTGGTTACAGGCATGGCAATGTTCAGTTACCTGTATAATTCGAGAGCTTGTAATATGATTCACTCTATGCCTGTGACAAGACGTCAGCTTTTTTCGACTAATGTGTTGACAGGTCTGCTGTTTATGTGGATTCCGCAGATAATTAAGTACTTTATGTCGTTTGTTATATGTATATCATATGGAAATACTAAGGTGGTACATATTGGAATCAATCTGCTTGCTGCAATGGGAATATCATTTTTTATGTACAGCCTGGTGTGTCTGTGCGCAATGATTACAGGACAGCTGGTTTCTGTAGCGGTGATGTATGCGGTTGTCAATCTGCTGTATGGAGGAGCGGTTATTGCCATTGCCAATGTGCTCACATATGTATCGTACGGGCTTCCATATATGGAATTTGTAAGGAAAATAAGTGTTACGTGGTTTGCACCCATGTTACAGCTTCTCAATCGGGTAGGCTTTCATCCGACCATGAAGAAAGCAGGAGATGATTATTACTGTATTAAATATACTTTCAGAGGCACAAACACTATCGTAGTCTATGTCATCGCGGCGGCAGTTATATACTTTATTTCTTATAAGATTTATAAGCATAGAAATTTGGAAAATGCAGGAAGTTTTATTGCCATTCCAAAACTTAAGCCGGTTTTCAGATGGGTGCTTGGCTGTCTGGGAGGACTGATTTTATCTACTGTCACAGCGTCGCTTTTGCTTGGACTTAGAATCAGCATTGGTGTTCCTGCGATTATGATGCTTGCAGTGGTGCTTGGAATCATAGCCTTCTTACTTTTAGAGATGATTATAAAGAAGAATTTTAAAATTTTTTCTAAAGCACTATTTAAGGAAATCATTGCTTTTGGTGGGTTTGTTATAGTTGTATTTGGAGGTATAACAGTTTACGGAAATGTGCAGGAAAATTATATACCGAAGCTTGCTGATATTGATTCTGCCAGTATAGCCATAGATTTTGATATCAACCTGGAGGGAAAGGATGTTGAAAAGATTTTAGAGACTCAAAAGATACTTATGGCGCAGAAAAAGGATTATTTTAAAAAGAGATATGATGATTCCGGGTATATTACAATCTCATATACATTAAAAAATGGAGAAAAGGTCAACCGTGTATATCATACAACCGATGATTTTAATCCACATAAGCAGTGTAAGGCGATTATGGCGGAGGAAAATAAACCACAGAATATTATTAATGCTATAATGCAGTGTGATACGACAGATATTACCTTTATCAATGGCTCGGCAGAGCAGTATAATGATAAATATGTAGATGTGCTGAATGAGCGCTTTAACGGAAAAGTTGCTGCGGATATTTTTGATGCTGTAAAGAAGGATGTTGAGGCCGGTGTGATGCAGGAATATAATTTGCAGAGAATGCTTGACGGAGTGGATAAGGATACCAGCTATATGTACAATCTTATGCTGAATTTTACAGTGCCAAAGGGCAACAGGGTTGGAAAAAGCTGGAATGTCGATGGCTTCACATGGTATGAGGAACTGTTGGATATACTGGGGGTAACAAAGGAGTATTCTGATTTTGGGGATGCCCGTTCCGATGGTATTGAAACGTATTCGGTCAACATTAGGTTTGGTGAAAACTGTACTAATCTGATAGCTGTTCTTAAAGAAAATGGATTAATTTCATCAAAAGAACCACTTTTGACATATGAATAGTTGTCTCTGTAAATGGTATTGTGATATAATTACTCTGTTATAGATGTTTTGTTTATTATTTTATCGTTATTCTGAATAGTTACAATTAGTCTATAATCTAATATGAATTTAGAACAGGAGAGTATATGAGCAGACCAGTAGTGGCCATTGTAGGCCGTCCAAATGTTGGAAAATCAACTCTCTTCAATGCGCTTGCAGGAGAGAGGATATCTATAGTAAAGGACACTCCGGGTGTTACAAGAGACAGAATATATGCGGATGTATCATGGCTTGATTATAATTTTACCATGATTGATACAGGTGGTATTGAGCCGGAATCAGGAGATGTGATACTGTCGCAGATGAGAGAGCAGGCACAGATTGCCATCGACACAGCAGATGTTATTATTTTTATCACAGATGTGAAGCAGGGGCTTGTTGATTCAGATTCAAAGGTGGCGGATATGCTTCGTCGTTCACACAAGCCGGTTGTATTGGTTGTCAATAAGGTGGACAGCTTTGAAAAGTACATGACTGATGTGTATGAGTTTTATAACTTAGGAATTGGTGATCCACATCCTATATCTGCAGCTTCAATGCTGGGACTCGGAGATATGCTTGATGAGGTTGTAAAGCATTTTCCGGATTCATCTAAGCAGGACGATGAGGATGACAGACCGAGAGTTGCTATAGTAGGTAAGCCTAATGTAGGTAAGTCATCGCTTATCAACAAGCTTGCCCGTGAGGACAGGGTAATAGTGTCAGATATAGCAGGCACCACAAGAGATGCTATCGATACAGCCATAAAATATGATGGTAAGGAGTATATATTTATCGATACAGCCGGTCTCAGGCGCAAGAATAAGATAAAAGAGGATATAGAGCGATACAGTATTATACGTGCAGTTTCCGCAGTTGAGAGAGCTGATGTTGTCATTGTAGTGATAGATGCTACAGAGGGAGTTACTGAGCAGGATGCTAAAATTGCGGGTATTGCACACGAAAGAGGCAAGGGAATTATCATTGCTGTCAATAAATGGGATGCCATTGAAAAGGATAATAATACTGTAAAGCAGCACACAGAGAAAATCCGACAGATATTAAGTTTTATACCATATGCGGAGATACTGTTTATTTCGGCAAAATCAGGTCAGAGACTCAACAAGATATTTGAGCTCATCGATGTTGTTATAGAAAATAACTCAATGCGTGTTGCAACAGGAGTGCTAAATGAGATCGTTACGGAGGCAGTTGCCATGCAGCAGCCGCCTACAGACAAGGGCAAGAGACTTAAGATATACTATGTGACTCAGGTTTCGGTTAAGCCGCCTACCTTTGTAATCTTTGTAAACGACAAGAATCTTATGCATTTCTCATATACCAGATATCTCGAGAACAGAATCAGGGATACATTTGGTTTCAGGGGAACTGCACTTAAGTTTATTACAAGAGAACGAAAGGAAAATGAGTAAAATGATACTGGCTAGGATTTTAGCATTGGTCGTAGGGTATTTCTTTGGAACCTTTCAGACCGGATATTTTTATGGTAAGGCACATGGAATAGATGTAAGAGAGCATGGAAGCGGTAATTCAGGCACCACCAATACGCTTCGGACACTTGGATGGAAGGCAGGTGCAGTTACCTTCTTTGGTGATTTGTTCAAGGCAATCATAGCGGTTTTGATATTTTATTTCATATATAGAAATACATATCCACAGGCTGTTAAATGCATAGAGCTGTATGCAGGCTTTGGAGCGGTGCTTGGACACAATTTTCCGTTCTTTCTCAATTTCAAGGGAGGAAAGGGAATAGCATGTACATCAGGTGTGATACTTGCTGTATGTCCGATTGCGGCTCCGATATGTCTGGTATTGTTTATTCTTGCTGTAGCCATAACAAGATATGTCTCGCTTGGTTCTATACTGGTTGTTATATCGTTTCTGATTCAGGCAATTGTGTTTAACCATATGGGGCTGCTTGGAGTAAGTGGCAATTATGCGGTCGAGTTTGATATACTTGCTGCCTGTTTTACGGCGATGGCTATCTGGCGACACAGAGCCAATATCAAGAGACTTTTAAGCGGAACTGAAAATAAATTTGGTCAGAAGGTAAAGTAAATAATAGTTTTTGATTATAATAATTATATAAAATACGAGGCATAGAAAATGAGTAGAGTAGGTATTATAGGTGCAGGAAGCTGGGGTACAGCATTATCCCTGGTGCTTGCAAATAACGGACATTCTGTTGAAATATGGTCAATCGTGGAGAACGAGATTGAGATGCTTAAAGAAAAGCATGAGCATATTGATAAGCTTCCTGGAGTAAAGCTTCCGGATAGCATTACCTTTACAACAGATATAGAGGAAACAATCAAAAATAACGATATACTTGTACTTGCGGTACCTTCTGTATTCACCAGAAGCACAGCAGTAAAAATGGCTCCGTTTGTGAAGGAAGGACAGATAATTGTCTGTGTGGCAAAGGGAATTGAAGAAAACACTCTTATGACCATATCTGATGTGGTAGAGAGTGAGATCCCTTGCGCTGATGTGGCTGTAATGTGTGGACCTTCACATGCAGAGGAGGTCGGACAGCTGCTTCCTACGACTGTTGTTGCAGGAGCAAGGACACAGAAGACCGCTGAGATAGTACAGGATCTTTTTATGAATGAGGTATTTCGTGTGTATACCAGTCCTGATGTGCTTGGAATGGAGCTTGGAGGCTCCCTCAAGAATGTCATAGCACTTGCAGCAGGCATGGCAGACGGACTTGGCTATGGAGATAATACAAAGGCAGCGCTTATTACCAGAGGAATTGCAGAAATATCTGTGCTTGCGATTGAGATGGGAGCAAAGGCGGAGACACTTTTTGGACTGACAGGTATCGGAGACCTTATTGTTACATGTGAGAGTCGTCACAGCCGTAATAGAAAGGCCGGAATGCTCATAGGTCAGGGCTACACAATGGATGAAGCAACAAAAGAAGTCAAGATGGTT
>ENA-OZSN01000533-OZSN01000533.1-human-gut-metagenome-genome-assembly--contig:-NODE-533-length-10282-cov-4.586291_pt1 | contig 10282 bp, 7 predicted proteins | sample MGYA00244126_ERZ653974 | MGnify/ENA primary metagenome ERZ653974 (study PRJEB26926, sample SAMN06164524) | human gut metagenome | biome: ENVO:00009003; feature: ENVO:2100002; material: ENVO:00002003... | reverse complement strand
ACGAGATGAGCGCTAGTCTCGTGGGCTCGGAGATGTGTATAAGAGACAGACCTTCATCTTGTGCGACAACACACACAAAAGGAAAGCCATCATTTGTTAATACAGAAAATGGTTGTCCTCTGTCGGGGAAGAAACTTCTTAATTCTTTTGGAATATGAATATAAGCTTGATTGGGATTTCTACCCTCACGTTGTCCCCAGTTCAAACCCGCTCTATTGTGCATTTTCCCCGTTTTTTCAGAGAATAGAGGAAGGCATACGCTCTCTTTAGAAGGATATAATTGCGATTTATTGGGATCATCAGAAGAAAAAATTGGAGCATTCACCGTTACATATTCTTCTGCTTCGTCACAATGACAATAGAGAGAATGCTGCAATAAGGATTGATAATATTCCAAAGCTTCAGTCGAATTGCATTCTATTCCTAATTCTCTCTGATTTTTTAAAAATCCAGTGACTGTATAATTAGCCGTTGAAAGAAACGCTTTTACAGGGCGATTGTCTTTTCTCCATACATAAAGTTTCGAGTGAACTGCAGGATATTGGCTACTTATATATGAACAATTAAAATCTATTTCCTTATGTAATTTAATAAAATTCCTATGATGAATCTCAGAAACACCATGTATAGGAGTCATTCCAACAAGAAGCTCAATTGCAATTTCTTTTCCTAATTTTTTACGTATACTAGAAATCTGATATTCAACCATCGCGGAAGTAGCAAAACCTGAAACAATAATCAGACTATCTGCTTCCTTTGCTGGCCTCAATAACACCTCATCAAACAATTCGTTTTTATTTACAATCATTTCCATGAAATATTAGAATCTATAGATTGATAGGGTTCTCCCAGAATTGATTTTAATAATGCCTCGAATATTACCTTAACTCCTTGAGGAGGCACTGCCATACCTATTTGTTTTCGAACACTTTCTTTAGATCCTCGAAATACAAAATCATCAGGAAATGTCTGAAGTCTAGCTCTTTCTCTATTTGTTAGAGCTCTATTTTCCGAATAATGATAAACATGGGTCCCTCCTCCACCGCTCCCTGTTATAGTATAGGCTGGCTCATTGGCTTTTAGTCGCTTGTATATTTGACTAATTTTTGCGCCTTTCACATTTAATTGAAGATGAACAGGTATTTTAGCAGTAAATGCATTCTCTCCTTCTCTAATGTATTTAAGTCTTTCTATCACAATAGCTGATTGAACTGTCTGCTCATTATTCGCTACATCGCTAGGTATACTTGATAGTGCTTTTTTTACGGAAATATCTATTTGAGAAAAAGGAGCTGGAGATGGTATCTTAAATTTTATATCAACATCATTTCTTATTCCTACAATAATAATACGATGGCGTTTTTGAGGAACTCCATATTCTTCAAAATGATAAAGATTTGGAAATAATTTGTAACCTTTTCCTGAGTTTTTAAATGCATCTAGAATGTGCGAAAAAGCCTTCCCATCATTTGCACTTCTTAATCCACTGACATTTTCTGCAATAAAATATTTAGGATTAAAAATATTTAATGCATCTACGCAATATTCGTACAAAGCTCCAAAAGAGCCATGCATGCCTTTCTGCTCTCCCACAGTACTGAAATCATTACAAGGAAATCCAAATGTTAAGCAATCAATAACTCCGTATTTTAACAAACTTTGAAATTCTAATTTCCGGATATCTTCACAAATAATTTTGCGAGGTTTTAAATTTTCATTATATGTGGCACATGCATCTTTATCATAGTCTGTTGCCCATAAATGTTCAATTTCTATACCAGGAACACAAGCTAATTTGGCAGCTTCTCCAATGCCTCCAGCTCCACAAAAGAGTTCCGCTAACTTGAGCTTTTGTGAAGAAGAAAATTTGAACAAGTCTGGTTGCGAAAGCATGGGCTAACTGTACTAGGAGACGAAATGGAGTTCAAGGTTAAAGGAGCACCATTCTTCCCCATTTCTTCCCCATACCCCTGCAAACAAAAACCGCAACATATTCATTACGAATACATTGCGGCGAAAAATTGATGGCGGACAGGGAGGGATTCGAACCCTCGGTACCGGTTTGCGGTACACACACTTTCCAGGCGTGCTCATTCGACCACTCTGACACCTGCCCGTTGGAGATTGTGCTAGATAGGAAAGCAGGGATAGAATAACGGCAGAAGAGAGGTTTGGCAATCTTTTTTTCATCCGGAAGGAATTTTCCGTTTTCCCCCGAGTTTTTTCACGTTTCCGGCTGTTGCTCGAAGAGGATGAAAAGCGCCCCGACAGCGCGAGAAAATCTTCAACGGGCATAAACAACAACGAAGCGTATTTTCAGAAGTTTTGAAAGGAACAGGTTTCCGTGGTTCACAAAAATTATCCATGTGGGCATGGCAGATTTTCGCCCTCCCTGCCCTGTTTTTCCTGCGGAGCAAATAAGAATTTTTCTCTTTCTCCACCTTTACGGCTTCCGTGCAATCGGGGAAGGTTCAGGTAAGAACCGCTATTGATAAGCTTCTTTCCGTCCGGGCTCCAGGATTAACCAGCAGCCGTTTGAGAAGTTTCAGGAGCGAGACAGGAAGAGAAGACTGAAGGATTCCGGAAGCCCAGGGTTCCGAGAGTTTCCGGGAAGGCGCGGCAAAAATGGGAATCCATGCTGTAAGAAGAGAAGGCGGGACATGCCGTTTCTCCGCGTATCATCATTTCCGCGGCTCCGCATTCCTCCCGTCCTCAAAAAAAGCCAAAGGCTTCCGGCATGTCCCGGAAAAGGCGTTTCCCGACCGCACTTCCCCCTTGACGGATGCCCCAAAGACGGGTTTGCTAGTCCTGCGCATGGGAGAGTCCTTTTACACACGCACCACGGAGGCCCCCTCCTCCGCCTTCGATTTGTCCCTCAGACCGCCCGCTTTCAGCGAGTTCTGCGGCCAGGAGAAGATTAAGGACCGCCTGATGCTGATGGTGGAAGCCGCCAGACAGCGCGACGACGTGCTGGACCATATCCTGTTGAGCGGCCCGCCGGGCCTGGGGAAGACGACGCTTGCCAATATTATCGCAAATGCCGTCGGCTGCCGCATTCATACGACTTCCGGCCCCCAGATTGAAAAGGCGGGAGACCTGGCCGGCGTGCTGACCAATCTGGAAAAGGGGGATATTCTGTTTATTGACGAGATCCACCGCCTGCACCCGGCCATTGAGGAGTATCTGTACCCGGCCATGGAGGATTTCCGGCTGGATATTATCATCGACCAGGGGCCGAACGCCCGCTCCATCCAGCTCAACCTGCCCAAGTTCACCCTGGTGGGGGCCACCACCCGCGCCGGGATGCTGACCAGCCCGTTGCGTTCCCGCTTCGGCCTGGTGAACCGGCTGGATTATTATACGCGGGAGGAACTGTGCGCCATTATCGAACGGTCCGCGGGGCTGCTGAACGTGCCCGTGGACCCGGAGGGCGCCCTGCAGATCGCGCTGCGCTCCCGCGGCACGCCCCGCGTGGCCAATTCCCTGCTGCGCTGGGTGCGGGATTACGCCCAGGTGCGCGGCGACGGCGTGATTACGGAGCAGTTGGCGCACGACGCCCTGACCATGATTGAGATTGACGACGACGGCCTGGACGAGATGGACAAGCGCCTGCTGGAAGCGATGATTTACAAGTTCAACGGCGGCCCGGTGGGCCTTTCCTCCCTGGCGGTGGCCGTAGGGGAGGACGCTTCCACGCTGGAGGACGTGCACGAGCCTTTCCTGATTATGCAGGGGTACATCAGCCGCACCCCCAGAGGGCGCGTGGCGATGCCCTCCGCCTATCTCAAGATGGGAGCCGCGCCGCCCGCCAACGGCCAGGGGTGGCTGTTGTAAGCCATTCATTTACGACATGGAAGGAGTCCTGCGTTTTATGCTGGTCATCAGGCCCTCTTTCTTTTAGACTGTTTCCACATAAAACGTCAGGACGTTTTCTGTTCATCATACGCCCAAAGCTATGGCCGCACATTCTGATATTCCCTTTAAAAGACTGCCCGTCAAGATTATCGGTACGGGTTCCTATGTTCCGGAACGCCGCCTGACCAATGCGGATCTGGAGAAGATGGTGGACACTTCCCACGAATGGATTATTGAACGCACGGGCATTGTGGAACGCCGCATCGCCGCCCCTGACGAGTACACTTCCCATATGGGGACGAAGGCCGCCCAGCGCGCTCTGGAATCCTGCGGGCTGAAGCCGGAGGATATTGACCTGATTATCGTCGCCACCATCACGCCGGATACGTTCACCCCTTCCACTTCCTGCTATATCCAGGATGCCCTTGGCGCCAAGAATGCCGCCGCCTTTGACATTTCCGCCGCCTGCTCCGGCTTCCTGTTCGCCATGAAGACCGCCGTCCAGTACATCGGCACCGGCCAGATGAAAACGGCGCTCATCATCGCCGCGGAAAAACTTTCCACCGTCGTCAACTGGGAGGACCGCAGCACCTGCGTCCTGTTCGGGGACGGCGCCGGGGCAGCCGTGCTCCAGGCTTCCACAGGGGAAGAAGGGGAAGGTTCCGTCCTTGCCACGGATATCGGTTCGGACGGCTCCCTGCATGACCTGCTCCAGATTCCGGGCGGCGGCTCCCGCTGCCCCACCACAGCGGAAAACGCCCATGAACGCCTGGCTACCCTGGCCATGCGCGGCAATGAGACCTTCCGCCATGCCGTCACGCGCATGAAGGCTTCCGCCGCCAGCGTCATTGAACGCGCCGGCCTCACGGCGGACGATATCCAGCTGATTATTCCCCACCAGGCCAATCTCCGCATCATTAACGCCGTAGCGCAGCGCCTTTCCATTCCTGAAGATAAGGTGTTCGTGAACATTGAGAAGTACGGCAACACGTCCGCAGCCGCCGTCGCCATCGCCTTTGACGAAGCGCGCCGTTCCGGCAGATTCGGCAAGGGAGACAACGTCGTCCTGGTCACATTCGGCGCCGGGCTTACCTGGTCCGCCGCCGTTATCCGCTGGTAATATTCTTTTTCACCCCCCCTCCATCATCATGACCACTGAACCATACGGCAAAAAAAATCCGTTTCCCGCTCCCGTCCTCTCCGTCAGGCACATCACCGGGGAAGGCAGCCCCAAGGAAACCATCCACATTGAATACAGCCTGGACGGTTCCGGGATGAATTATATTGCCGGGGACGCCCTGGCCGTCATTCCCGCCAATGATCCCGCCCTGGCGGACGCCCTGATTGACAAGCTCGGCCTCAGCCCGGATTCCCAGGTTCCCACGCCCGAAGGGGAAACCGCAAGCCTGAAAGACGCCCTGGTTCACTGCTATGACATTACCAATGTCAACAAAGCCCTGCTGACCAAGTGGGCCGCCGCCTCCGGCAGCCAAGAGCTGGACACGCTTCTGTCCGGGGATAAGGATGCCCTCAGCGATTTCCTGTGGGGCCGGGACGTGCTGGATCTGGCCACGGAATACCCCGCTTCCTTCGAATCCGCGGAGGCTTTCGTCGGCATCCTGAAAAAGATCATGCCGCGCCTTTATTCCATCGCCTCCAGCCCGAACGCCCATCCTGAACAGGTTCACCTGTGCGTGGGCGCGGTGCGTTATACGGCCCGTGACCGCAAGCGCGGCGGCGTTTGCTCTACTTATATGGCGGACCGCCTCCAGCCGGGCCATACGGCCAGGGTATTCGTACATACCAACAAGAATTTCCGCCTTCCGGAAGACGGGGACACCCCCATCATCATGGTGGGTCCCGGCACCGGCATCGCCCCTTTCCGGGCATTCTGGGAGGAACGCGCCGCTTCCGGCGCCAAGGGCGGCAACTGGCTGTTCTTCGGCAATCCGTACAGGGCCACCGACTTCTGTTATGAAGACGAGCTGAACCAGTTGACCGGCACCGGCAAACTGAAGTTGTCCGTGGCCTGGTCCCGAGACCAGGAAAAGAAGGTGTATGTGCAGCACCTCATGGTTCAGGAAGGCGAAGAGCTCTGGAAATGGCTGGAAGCCGGCGCCTGCTTCTACGTCTGCGGGGACGCCTCCCGCATGGCGAAGGATGTGGACAACGCCCTTCATGAAGTCATCCAGACCTGGGGCCATAAAACTCCGGAGGAAGCCGCGGCATATGTGGCGGATATGAAACAGCACCGCCGTTACCAGCGGGACGTGTACTAATTCGGGATCTCCCCCTTGAACCTGTCACCGCGCCTTTCCATCTTTTCTGGAAAGGCGCTTTTTCTTTTTCCGGAGAAAACCCTTCACGCATCAATCCGGCTCCCCCTCCCGGCTTCCCTCATGACGGTTCCAGCTGTTTTCCCGTCAATCCCAGCCGGAACAGGCCACCTTCCCAGTCCGCACGCCGGCTTCTTTCGAGCCGGAGAAGCCATCTTCCGCCCCCCCTCTCCATCAAAAACAACGCCGGACCGAAGAGAACCCGTCCGAGCAAAAGTTCCCCTCCTTCTTCAAGCGTTTCCTTACCCTTATTCCAAATCCTGCCGGGCGCCGCAAACGGCCCGTTTCACTTTCCTGAGCTTGAAAAAGAAGACCATGCAAAATAAATACAGCTTTTGCGGCAAACAACGGGCTATACCCCTTTTTCCTGGTCCTTTTAAGGACCATCTTTGAGAAAAGGAATAATTCCACCAATTCTGCAACTGATCAATATAGCTTATCTTTTTTCTCCTCTCCTCCATTTCGGCAAGCAGTTCTTCCCGCGAACGAAAAACCGGAGCAAGGCCCTCCAGCAATTCCCCGCACAGTTTCATCCCCGCTTCTACGCTTTCTTTCAACTGCTCCAACATTACTAAGTCCTTCCTTTCAAAAGCCTCTGCCGTCTGCATGTCGGCAAACCGGAATGCGCTACTGACAGCGGAGATATTTTGTGCTGCAAAACGGTAATAACACAGAGCCGTATCCGGCAATTCATAAATATTACCCTGCAACCATGCGTGAAACGCCATTAGATCATCCTCAAAATTAGCCGTTATCGGAAAAGCATTTCCCCACTCGTATGCACTTTTTCTGATGATCATAGCAAGTCCATAATGAGCTGAAGAAGAAAAAGCCCCTTGTTGGAGCACGACAGCCGGCATTTCCCGTGGAACGGAGGGAAATGCCGGGAATTCAAACGCAACTCCCGGTTCCTCATAGACGTTAATCATCTGGCTGACTACAGCCACGGCATCCGGATACTCCATCACTGCCCAGGCAAAAAACCTGCATCTCCAGGGGAAGGAACAATCGTCCCCATCCTGACGGAGAATCCATTCATGGGAAGCCAGACCAACCGCCTGCCGGATATGAGGCCCGCGCCCCAGCGGCGTTTCATTCCGGTTCAAGATTACCCGGTACGGCCCCCTGTATTGAGCCGTCATTTCCTGCATAACGGCGAAGGTTCCGTCGGAAGATCCGTCATCCGAAAGGATGATTTCAACCGGCCCTTCATAATCCTGCCCGAATACGCTCCGGATGGCATCCCGGATGCAATGCTCCTGATTATGCCCGGTCAGGATAATGCTGATGGAAGGGAGTCGCGAAGAATTCATGAAAAAAAGTGCAGAAAAGGAAGTGAAAAAAACGAAAGGAATATTGCTCTTCCCCGTTTACATATAAGACATCATGTTCATACCGGATTCCAAATCCGGGGTCAAGGGTTGATTTTTACACCAAGGAACTTATGTTGCGCGGACGTTTTGTGATCAAGAATCTCCCCCCTTGCGGACAGAGAGCCCGAAGCCGGTAAAACAGGACGAAAGATTCTGCTTTCCCTTACTGCTCCCAACACACACATTTTTTCATAAGCAATTATTTTTTAGAATCATAGAACTCTTAGAACCAAACCTAGCGGGAATACCTCCACCCCCCACCGGTTCCATGAGGCCTTGGGACAATTCTCTGTCCATTCATGCTGAATCCGGAATTTCCCAATCGAATTTGGAATTCGCTATGACAGGTTCATTCGCGCGCTGATGAATCATGAGAGGAACAATGGATTCGTCCCCCTGCCATTCACCGGTTGCGATAGTTACAACCCCATCAGAATCATGTTCTCCATATCCTGGTTCCCGTTCCACTCACGAAGCAGTTCATCATTCCCCTTACATGCAGAAACCGTTCTTCAGCATTATTATCCCGGCCTATAATCTGGAGAATTATATTGCTGCCGCCCTTCAGTCAGTACTGGTTCAAACATTTCAGGATTTTGAGATCATCATCGTGGATGACGGTTCTTCCGATGAGACCGTTTCCATCATCCAATCTTTTCATGACCCCAGAATTCGCCTGGTTTCCCAAGTTAACGGCGGCGTATCGCGAGCGCGAAACGCAGGGATGAAGAAGGCCGTGGGGGCTTACATCGCTTTCCTGGACGGAGACGATTACTGGTATCCCGAGCATCTGGAGCTGGCAGCCGATTTTTTCAACCGTCATCCGGAGATATTGGCCTATGCCAACCGCTACATGAGGGATGAACTGGCGGCCATCCCGCCGCGCCCTCCATCTTATCCCGAATCTATCCGGAGGCTGGGGATACGGGGAGTGCTTTTCATGAATTCCAGCAGTGTAATCCTGAATTCGTTTCTTGCGTCCCGGCTTCCCCCCTGGGAAGAAGCGATGCCCTATGGGGAAGACGGCCTGTACTGGACACGGTGCATGCGGGGGACAGGCCTGATCGGGTTGGGAGGCTCCGTCACCTCCATTTACAGGCAGAGAGCTTCTTCCGCCATGCATAATGAGCATTACCAGCATATCTCCCTCCACTCGCTCATTGCGCCTCTGCTGAATGAGCTTGAAGCCATGAAAAATCCCAAATGGCAATTTGCCGTCCATTATCTGGTCATCAGGGAATTGCATCCCAAAAGACTGTTATCGCTCAACATAGAGGAGAGGATTTCCCTGACGGGCAGGATCAGAAAAATCATGCACCCATGCCTGAACCGGCCGTTTTTGGACTCCTATATGAAAGCGTGTTCCGCAAGAGCAGGCATGGAACAATCATTTTCCGCGCTCATGGACAGAACCATGTTCTCCTGCAAATGGCTGGACCGCCTGGAAAGGATGGGCCGCTCCCTGTTTTTCCGGCTGCAAACCAATAACGGAATGGAGAGCAAACACCAAGATCCAGTCCGTTCACGCTCATGAATATCGTATACGCTACAGACGATAACGGCGCGCTGGGAACGGGCGTGAGCATTGTGTCCCTCATGGAGAATTTGCCGCCCGGCGTTCATGCCGATATTTACATCATGACTGGCGGGTTAAGCGGGGATAATACGGCCCGTTTCCATTCCCTGCAACAGGGCTACAATCTCCATTTGCACTTCATTGACATGAAGGATAAATATACGGATTTCCCCGTCGGTTCCAAATGGTCGGAGGCGACGTATTACCGTCTTGGCCTCGCAGGGGAACTTCCCGCCACGGTAGAACGCGCCCTTTACGTGGATATTGATACCATTTTCAACAGGGACATAAGCCCCATGTATGAATCCGAATTCGGAGATTGCCTCATTGCCGGCGTTTTCACCACGGAAGATTTATCCGAGGAGTCTTTTTCACGCTGGAAGAGAGAAATGAATCTGGACCGGAGCTCCATTTACATCAATGCCGGCGTCATTCTTTACCATATCGGAAGAATACGTGAAGAATGTTTTGAATCCCAGGTTTTATCCTGGGCGAAAAACAATATTCACCGCCTTTCCTGGCAGGATCAGGATATTTTGAATGTATGCTATCAGCAGCGTATCTTGTTGCTTCACCCCATGTGGAACATTTGCGACGGGGCTATCTGGTCCATTCGCTGGGAAGGCGTGAAAAGCTTCAAAAATAATCCCCTAAAGCCGGCAGACCTGCTGGAAGCCGCCAGGCGGCCGGGCATTATCCACTACTGGGGCCATCCCAAACCCTGGCATCCCAACAGTATTCGCCAGGATTACGGATTGTTCTACAAGTATTGGAAGAAATCTCCGTGGAAAGATGACCTCAGGGATTTCCGGAAGCAAAACGATCCCGGCCGGATGTTCATCTCCAAAATGAGGTGCCTCCTGGGAAAAGGTAAACGGCTTTTACAAGGCAGGCATCAGTAGAAATACGGAGGGAAAGCCTTATTTTTCTGATACTAGGCCACTTACAAAACCGCCTTTTATGGAGAAATACCGGAGCCGGCTATTTTTTTAACAAGCCGGCTCAGCTTCATTCCTGAATTTTTCCGAATCCGGAAAGAACCGCCCGCATACTTCTTCAGAAACGTCTCAACGTTTTATGCCTGATGATTTTTCCGGAGTTTTATCACTGTCTCTTATACACATCTCCGAGCCCACGAGACT
>ENA-OZSN01000467-OZSN01000467.1-human-gut-metagenome-genome-assembly--contig:-NODE-467-length-11072-cov-7.717709_pt1 | contig 11072 bp, 11 predicted proteins | sample MGYA00244126_ERZ653974 | MGnify/ENA primary metagenome ERZ653974 (study PRJEB26926, sample SAMN06164524) | human gut metagenome | biome: ENVO:00009003; feature: ENVO:2100002; material: ENVO:00002003... | reverse complement strand
TAGTCTCGTGGGCTCGGAGATGTGTATAAGAGACAGGATTTGATGTCTTGTGACGCTGGTAAGACGTTTTGTCATCAATTTCCCGTTCACCGGATGACAAGTCATGACGTTTCCTGAAACGCTGAAAAGGATTGCCTAAAGGGTAAAATGTGATATAAAAGGCACGTATTCAGATTCCTGACTACTTCATTTTCTTTCGTATTCATTCTTTCCGCCAACGTCGGGAGACGCGGGCGGTTTTTTTATCCTCGCAGGGTTCATTTTTTCTGTGTCATGACATGTCAACCTTTACATGAAGCTTTCGACGGAGTAATAAACGGTGCGGCTTTCTGGCAGTGCTATACGGTCTGCTGTACATTTGGCCCGTTAAAAGTTTATGGACAAGACACTAAATCCCGTACGCGATGCCAATTCTCGTCAGCACGTGACGGAATGGCCCTTGATTTTCCTACATTTTGCGCAGTTTTGAGCGCACCTGAAAGCGCCTGACAGAAAAAAGCGCCCTGTACATGCGACTGTACATTGTCTAAGGACTGTACAGCACTATGGCAGGCATCATTAAACGCAACAACAAATGGGTGGCCGTCTTCCGCTCCCTGGACGGCAAAGAGCTTCGGAAGACCACCGGCATCGACGTGGTTCCCAAGGCGCTGCTTCCGGGAGCCAATAAAAAATCAATCATGTCCCAGAATGAAGCCCGGGCGCGGCTGGTAGCCCAGGAGATGGAGAAAGAAGCCCGGTACGGGGTTTTCGACCTGGACAAGGTGAAGGCCATTGCCGGGGACCAGGCCGGCGTGCTGAAAGCCACCATGAACGGCATGACGGTAACCCGGTTCCTCTTTGACTGGCTGGACGGGAGGAAAAACAAGAAGCGGGCCTATGAGCGGGACGGCATGGCCGTCCGCCGTCTTCTGGCGTTCCTGGGGGACCGGCGGAATATGCCGCTGGCCGCCCTGAATAAAGGCATGGCGAAGGATTTTGTAGAAACGGAATTGGAGCGCGTTTCCGCCGGAACCGTCATCCGCTATGTGTCCACGCTGTCCACCGCGTTCAATGTCGCTGTAGACCGGGAGATCCTTTCCCGGAATCCGTTCCGGGGTGTCATGCCTTCCCGGGCGGACCACCAGGCGGAAAAGCAGCTGCGCGGCGCCTTCACCATGGAGGAAGTGAACACCATCATTGAACGGTTCCCGGATGAATGGCCGGATCTGGTGCGGGTGTGCCTCTACACCGGAGGACAGCGCCTCGGAGACCTGGCGACGCTGAAATGGGAGCAGATTGACCTGAAGAACTCCTTCCTGTTCATGACCACGCAGAAGAGCCGGCGCCGCATGAACAAGCCGATCATCCAGCCCTTGAAAGAGGTTCTGGAAAGGCGTCTGGTCAACCGGGTGAACGATTACGTGTTTCCCCTGGCCGCGCTTCGCCATGCCCATGCCGGCGGACGTTCCGACAAGCTTTCCACGGAGTTCACGACATTGTTGAAAACGTACGGAATCATCCGGGAGATGCCCGGGGACGTGAGAGGCGACCGTCACCGGCTTTCGGAAAAGAGCTTCCACAGCCTGCGGGCGACCGCCGTGACCGTCCTGCGCCTGGCCGGTGTGTCCCCGGATTTGTGCCGCTTCATCGTCGGACACGACTCCGAAGAGATTGAACGGGTGTATTTCCGCCCGGATTCGTCGGACGTTCAGGAGGCCATGAGCAAGATTGCCGTCGGACTGGCCCGTTAGCCTTCCTTCCCTTCCCCGTGGAACCGGTAGCGGAACAAGGCGTCCATGGCGCGGGCTCGTTCGGATTTGGGAATGTTCGTGGGGCGCGGGTTGCCGAAGGTGACCATCCAGAAGTCGGCGTATTTTTTCGGCGTTACGGCGATGCTGAACCAGTTCCATGCCGTCCACTTCCCTTCCCGGTTGAAGGGCGTCCAGGGTTCGTCAAGCCTGATCTGCTCCGGGGGAAAGAGACCCTGGATGGTCCGGCAAATAGTCAGGTCTTCCGGCGCGAGCGGAGGGATGTCAGCCTCCATCAGTTCCTCAGCCGCCAGTCTGGCCGCCCGGCCGCTCAGGGCGTAGCAATTTCCGTAGGCGGACCGTTCGGACGGGTGGCCGGGGTCCTGGTAGCCGGAGGCGTGCAGCGCAAGCCCGTTGTGTTTCATCTCCCTGACCCATCCGCCCGACAGAAGCGCCGTGTCGGAGTCAATCTTGACGACGGTATCGCCATCCGCCGCCCCCTTGGCCAGCGTGGCAATGATTCCCCGGACGCACTCCGGGCCGCGCAGGTTGCCGCAGCGGGGGAAAGAGCTCCGGCGATACCGCGCCCCATGCGCTACAAGGGCCCTCCTGGCCCCCGGGGGCACCGGGGCGGCGCTGTCGTCCACCACCGTAACTACCGCCTCCGGAAGAGCCGCCGCAGCGCACCGGACGCATACGAGAGCTTCATCGGCGTCGCCGGCATAAGTGAATAGGTAAATTCTGATCATGATGTTGTCTTGTTATGCTGGTCCGTAGGGGTAGAAGGTTCCTCCGAAGACCGGGATCTGAATCATGCCCAGGGCGTATTGCGTCACCTGGTCATCTTCGATGTCGGCAATCAGGAAAGTATAATCGAAGTTGACGTCAGGATGTGGGCCTGGTGTATAGTCTAACAGCGGAATCGGATAGACTGGGCCCGGAATGCCGGATACGTCAACGCCCGTTAATTGGGCTTCCTTGTCAAAGTGGACGTTAAGCCATACTTCCCCGCTGGTTTGGGTGAGCTGCACCCACGAGGACCCGGAACTGCCCCCCTGCGGGTATTTGCCGAGCAGATGCCCGTTCAGGTAGAGCGCGCCGGGCTTGATTTGCGCCCCGGTGATGGCTCCCTCCGTATCTTTCTGCACCCGCACCTGGAAGCCGTATTCCGGCGCGGGCGTGGCTTCTCCGGTGGACTTGGTAATATGCTGGCTGATGGTGGGGGATTCCGGCTTGGGGTCAAAGGCGTATTCCGTCGATTCCGGCGCGCCCTGCATGTTTTCCAGCGTGGAGGATCTGCGTGATGTGGCATTCACGCGCTTCAATTCTACCCATTCTTCAATTCCCAGTTGTTCCGGCGCTCCATAGGACAACGTGATGACGTTGGTCTGCAGGTCGCGGTTCACCGTCTGGATCATGGTGTTGATATTCTGCCATGCGGGATTTCCTCCCAGCAGCGAGACGCGGCGGCCCATGTATTGCCGCGTTTGAGCATCCCCCAGCGCGACAAAGGATATAGAGCCGTCCCAGGGCAATTCCTGCATGGATTCCCACACCGTTTTGGCAATGTCCCCATAGGGCACACCTTCCGACGGTTCCGGCGATTCCCCTTCTTCCGGCCCGTTGGAGGGCTGATCCCCGTTGTAGATGCCGTCGATGGGGTAGCTCGCAAAGGGGCGGTCCATGGTGACCAGATCCACCGAGAATTCTTCCCAAAAGCAGGGCACACCCTGCAAGGTCCCCACATTCTTGAATTTCTCCCGCCACTTGGCAGGGGCGCTTTCCGGGATGGCGAGACGCTGCTTGATGGTGGCATTGCACCACTGCGGCCGGATGGATTTGGTATGAATTTGCCCATCCGTCAGTTCATAGCCCGTGGCCGTGGTATTATAGCCTTTCGGTTTGTCTTCCTCCGTTCCGTCCCAGGGCTTCCCGGTGATGACAGGCTCCTGATCATAGGCCGCGAGGGCGTCCACGTCTTTCATCCATGGGAAATGATTTTTCCAGAAACTGTTGATCATGTCGTTCTGGTCAATCCGGGTCCCCGTCACTTTCATGCGCTGGTAGGACAGGCTGCCGGCCTTGGTTCCCTGTACCGGTTGAGGATCTTCTACCGGTTCTCCTGTAGAATTATACTTAGAATAATAGAAGTCTACGGACGTTCGGTAAACGATGGAATGCGGCAAGGTCGGGTCTCCGTCTTCCGGGTATTTGGACAGGTAAGAGACGCGATAGCCGTTGCTTCCGGTGGTTTCGGCGACAATCGCCACGCAGGGAGGCACGAGGTCGGCGCGTGGGACAAGGGAAACGTCCATGGCTTTAACATCGTTGGAGGGCTGCAATGGCAGGGAGATAGGCGTCAGGACGTCATAGTCCGTGATGATCAGCTTGGGCCGCGCGCCACTGTAGTCGTAGTACGTGACCATGCGGGGCGACCAGTGGCGGATGGATTGGAGCAGACTTCCAAGGGTGTCGCATGAGGCGTTCCATGGGATCAGCATTTTGTCGTCGCTGATCCGCAGTTCGTAGTCCGCGGGGTGGTGTTTGGCCAGATTCAGCACCCGGGAAAGGGCGGAGGAAATGCTTATTTTAGGAATGATTTCATTCCCGCCGCCGGTACTTTGCCACATCGAAAAGACCGGCTTCCATTCGGAATCAAGGGCAAAGCAGTTGTCCAGGTAATACCAGGGATCGGAAAAGACGATTTTCCAGGCACGGGATGAACCGCTGTAGGTCTTTTCGATGCTGGAAACGAGGCCCGCCAGAATGGTGTTCCCGTTTTGGGAAATGGTGACGGTATCGAATTGCTGGAAGGGCAAGACTTCCCCCAGCGTTCGGACGGGATAAACCGCGGTAATGGTGGAGGCGGCAAAACTTTGCTGGTCGTGGGTCAGGCTCGACGGCTTGAGAGCCAGCAAATCATTGATGGTGATGTCGTGGTTCCTGCTGCTTGTAAAATGGTTAGTTGTTTATTTTTTATCGGCGATCTTTTGGAGCAACGTCAGAACCTTTGCACACCAGAAGCAGCCAAGGCAGGAGAAGGCCCCGGAAACCAAGTAAATAAAGCCTATTTCGGTTTGCTTTTCTTCTACATTGTTGCAAAACAATATAAATCCAGCAATGAGGGCAATTATGCCTACAAACCGAAATATACCTTCAACTGTTCGGAAAAGTTCTAGAAAAAGTTCTGCATCGCTTTTTTGCGTTTCCAGTTGCTTATTAAGTTCTTGTTTTTTCTCTAATAGTATTTCTTCTCTGTAATGCTTATACACACTTCCAAAAGAAAACCACTCTTGCCCGCCTTCAGGGCAAACAAGAGTTTCTGAGAAGATTATCCCTTCTTTGTACATGGCTTCAAGTACTTCAAAAGAGTAGGGCCCATCAGCATTGTTTGAGTCGGAAGCGACGTAATAATTATTCATACCGATATGGTGCTATAAACCATACTTAGTGCAAGCCTAAAAGCTGTTAATACCCTCCGGCAAGCCTGTTTATTCCAGTTCTCAATCTTGTGTTGGTTTGTTGCTGCTCTTTCAGTAGTCTTTCTATTTTGTCATCTATATATTTTTGAGTATTCACTTCCTGGGCATTTATTTTGGCGGCCTGCGCTCTAATAATTGAGACCAAATGATCAAACGCCTTTTTTGTGTATTGTCCTCTTTCTACCAATACTTTTTCCACAGCGTCAAACGCTCCCAGAAGTTCGCTTGGATCTATTTCTGTATCTGTTGCCGAAATGCTTTCCGAAAGGCGTTTCTTCCCTTCGTTCAAGGCTTCGCGGGCGGCAGAAATCCGGGGGCGTTGTTTGGCGGTAGGATGTTCGGGCACGCCTTCAAGGGTAATGCCGCGGATCATTGCCTGCTGCCTCTCGGCAGTCTGCTTTTTCGCCTCTCTTTCGGCCTGTTCACGAGCCTTCTTTATTTTTTCTTCATTTCTTCGGGCTTCCTCCGCTTCTTCCCTGTCTCTTTGCAAGTTAAACGATTTAACCTTGCCGGCGTCTATTTGATTTTGAAGGGCTTCGGTTTGTTCCATGTCTTTTATGGACGCCTCCGCAGAAGCCATAGCATCACCTAATGAACCGGCCTTTTTAGTTAAATCATCAAACTGTTTTTTCGCGGCATCCGTATTTTTTTCAAATTCTTCTACCGCAGTAATTGCTTGTTTGAATCGACTGCTTATGTCAGTTCCTTGTCTATAGTCGAATTCAAGATTTACGCCGCCGGCTCTTAACGAATCCTGATATTCTTCCAATCTAGATTGGACAGCATTGCCTTCTTCTTGCGCTGTTGCACGAGTAGCTAAAAGACGTTCTTGCTTTGCTTGAAGTTCTTCAAGCTTTTCTCTATATCTTCTACCTTCGGAGTTAGGAACCCTTGCTAGAGATGAAGTTTTATATATTTGATTATTTAGATCATCGTTTTCCGCCGTTATCTTATCTATCCTTTGTTGAATGCGTTCTTGCTGCTGCAAAAGCCCCATGATATTTTGAAGGGAAGGAAGGTTCCCCTGTTTAAACTGCATATCAAAAGCATGAGCTTCGGCCGCATCTCTGGCCTTGACTGCCTCCGCAAGCTGTTTCCCCATATCCATATAGTTAGCTTGCTCCACGCTTAAATCACGCTGGCGGATTTTCTGGTCCAGATTCTGATCCACCATCATCAGGCCATAATCTCGTTGCCTCTTGGTGATTCTTCCTTGCTGGTAGTCATTTTCTAGGTTGACGCGCTCAAGCTCTGCCTGGCGTGTATCAATTCCTTTCTTGCGGGCCGCTTCCTCCCGTCTCAAGCGAATTTGTTTTTCAAGTTCTTCCGTTTGATATTCAAATTCCCGGGTAATACCCTTTACATAGTTTTGATACTCTTCATTAACGGTTTTGGTGCGTTCTTGCTGGTTGAATTCCTGCAAAGCCTGATAACTTGCCCGAAGAGACTCCCGATATGATTCGGCAATCTCTTTGCTCTGCTCCTTCATTTTTTTGGCAAGATCCGCCGACTTGTCTTCCGTCTTGCCCATCCACTCGTAAAGCTTTGCGCCGGCTAAGACGGCAAGGGAGACAGCCCCGGCCAGCCCTGCCCCGCCTCCGAAGCCCATCACAAGCCCAGGAATATTGTTCATGATACCCCTGATGCCGTATTGCAAGTCGTCAAAAAAGTAGGCAGCCTGCAAGGCTCCCTGCCCCATATTCTTCACGCTCCGGGTTGCCTGCTGGCTGTCTTTATCCAGCTGCTCCGTAGACTTGTTCAGGGAGTCAATTTTCTGTTTCGCTTCTTCCACGCCTTTTCCGTCCAGCGTGGACTTGAGCTTGATTTCGATTTCTTTCTTGGTGGCCATGGTGGTCTGGATGGTAGGGTGTTATCGTTGAGCGCTGACTTCTTCGATGACGAAAGCGGGCAAATTCCCGGACGTGAGCGCCGTCCGGGATTCATCCACGCGTTTCTGCAAGGATTCCAGGATCATCATATCCCGGATGATGACGCCGAAGGCATGGGAAGGATCGACGCCGGCGGCTTGGGAGGCAGCAAAGACGCTTTCCTTCAATTCCTGCGCCGCCTGGTTCAGGTTCGGGTTCTTGCCGCATTCTTCGGCGAATTCAATGAAAAGCCGTTCTATTCCGTTTTGTTGTTGTTCGTTCATGATGGATTATTCTGTTAAGATGGGTATTCGGTGGAAGTGTAGCGGATGACGAGGGATAATCCGAACGTACGCCCGGGCGCCGTGGCTGCCGCGGGGTAGGCCTCGTCTCCGAGACCGTCAAACGCCTGCGGATTGGACAGCATCACATGCTGCTCATAAATGCCGTTCTGGTTTTCCACGACCAGCTGCCAGTCCGAACGGATTTCCACGCCGGGCGAAAACGTCCATTTCACGTTCCCGCCCGGCGTGGAAACCGCCTCGCTGCTGGTCGCCAGAAGAGAGGCAGACCCGTTTTCCACCCGGTAAAGCGTTAACGTGCCGGAATTGGAGCTGGTGGGGTTCGTCGTGATGATTTCCTGCAGCGTCAGTCCCTTTCCTTCGGGGTTGCCTTCCGGGAAGTCCGGATAAACGTCCGAGGGAATAAACCTCCACGAGGAATAACTCATCGGATTATCCGAGTATTCCCCTCCGGGCGGGGGAAGCTGATGATTTCGGGTGACCAGTCCTGCCCTCAATACGCGGATTGTCTGTCTTAAGCCGGAATCCGCCTGTGTCACGGAAACGACGACGGAGCCGGCCGCTCCTTCATTGGGCGCCGCGGTTAACGTGAAGGACCCGTTATTTCCGTTCGTGATATCGGAAATGACAACGGAAGAGCTGGGAGAATTGGGCGTCCAGTCAACGCTGACTTCCCCCGGGTCATAATAGGAAGTCACCTGAACCTGGTAGCTTCCTCCAGTAACGGGGACCTGTACCTGGCTTGGAGCAAGGCTGAATGAGTAAGAGGGTTGAAGCTGACGAAATTCAACCTCAACAGCCTGTCCTGTTCCGTCCTGAATGACCTGGAGCGACATGGTCCTGTCCTGGTCTCCTTCATTGGCCGCGACGATAACCTTGAATATCCCGTTGTTGCCGTTGACGATATCGGAGACGGTCAACCCTTCGGAGACGTCGGCTATCTGCCACCCCTGCCCGACCGGACCCGGGGTAAACGAAGATTCCACGTTCACGGTATATTCACCCCCCTGGACGGGCACGTCAAAAGAAGCGGGTGTCACGGCAAAAACCCAGTTGGAATTGTCCGGGGTCCTGTCGGTGACGGTCATGGTCAGCGTGACCAGCAGGCACAGATAGCCGTCCTCAGGAGACGGAGGCGGGACGAAGTTTTCGGTTTCAAACTGGTAGCCGGTGATGACGGCGGCAAACCGCCATTGCGGCTGTGCGGCGAACTGCAGGTAGAGATAGCCGTTCTGGTTGCTGGCCAGCCACAGAGCCATGTTCTCCTGATAGGTGGCCATGTCCTGATAATCGACGAACCAGCGATAAAACGCGACGGTGCGCTGCTCCACGGCGCTCCCAAGCCCCTGCGCGAACGCCCTGGGACCGTCTACCAGCGACGTTTCAAACGCTTCCATGGAACCGCCGAAACGGGGCGGCTCCGGCGTATCGTCCCAGAGGTTGAGCAGCTGAATCTGGTTGCCGGCGGCGGAAACGTAGCGGGCTGCGTAGGGGGCCTGGTAGGTCATGGGCGGTTACTGGTTGAGGTAGTCCTTCACCCCTTCGGCAATGGCTTCGGCAATGCGTCCGGGATGGTCCTTCATCAGGGCGGCGTTTTCAGGATTTGTGATAAAGCCGCATTCGCACAGCACCCACGGGCAGCGGGTCCTTTTCAGGACGGCGAGGCCCGGACGCGACTGCACGGTATTGGCCCGGCCGGGAAGCAGGCGGGAAAGAGGTTCCGCAATGCACATGGCCAGCCTGCTGCCCTTGACGCTGCCCGGGTAAAAACATACATGGGCGCCATGGGCCTGGGGATTGTCGGAAGCGTCGCAATGCAGGGAGATGCCGAAGTCATAGCCGCCTTCATTGGCGGCCTTGATGGTGGCGTTCAAATCCTGGGCATTGCTCATGCCAGGAAAGTCAATCACGTCCACCTTGGCGCCCAGTTTCTGAAGCATGGGGGCGAGGCATTCGGCGATCGTCACGGCAACGGCGTGTTCTTCAAGCCCGTTCCCGCGGGATCCGGTGTTGTTGGCATGTCCAATATCAATGGCTATTTTCATGAGTATTCTCCTTTAATGGTTGGTTGTTAATATGATTGAACTGGTAAGAAAAACTTTACTGTTGCCTATTTTTCCAACTTCCGTTCGATATTCTCAATTCTGACGGCAAGAAGTTGGATCGCCTTGGCCGTCTCGACCTGGGCCTGTGTCTGCATGGTCATCAGGTCACACAGCCGGTCATTATGGTGTCCCATGACATCCCCGATGTACCAGCAGGACGCGCCGCAAATGACCAGCGACAGCATGACGCAGGCAAACACGGGTGACGCCTTGGCAAAATCCATGAAACGCGCCGGCACTTCGGAGAGTTTGCACATGGTGTTACTTCTTGGAGGGAATTACCTGCACGACGGGCGGAACGTCCGTTTCGGGTTGCGCCTGTGAATAGGAGATATGCCCCGGTTCCAGCACCAGGCAGGAGCCGTCCTTGCATACGACCGTCTTGTCCGGCGTTACGTCCACGGAATGGCCGCAGCCGGAGAGGGACATTCCCAGGGCACCAAGGACGATCCCTGCGATTCCTACCCCGGCCCAGTAAAGCCATTTTTTCCAACCGGTGGAGGTCTTGGCCTGCCCTAAAAGGTAGTTGCGGACATCCCCCAGCGCATGCCTGCCGATAATGGGAAGGGCTTGCTGCGCCAATCGCACAAACGCTGCCCGCTGTGGCTCGGTTAATTCTTTCCAGGGCTTCCAGCCGCCGCCGTTATCCTCGGAAACTACCGCATAAAAATCCTTGGCTATTTCCTCGGCATGATTACATTGATTGTTGTCAGTCATAGAATTATGTTTGTTATTGATTAGGGGTAGTAAAGTAGTTGAAAAACTCCACGGCGGCGGGGTCGGAAATGATGAACTCCGGGTATTGATACGGGGTAAAAATCCGGCGTCCCCCTTGCTCATTAACCGCCTCAACATCCAGCGCAACCTCATCCCGCTGCCCGGTGGGGGTATACGGGTCATCCTCATTATAGACAGTCGCCGTTATCAGATGAGCCCACACCTGGACGGCCTGCCAATCCTCCCCCAGTCCCACCAGTGCGGTAACGACGGACTGCATGGCCGGGGCATGGTCCGCGGGTATATCGGCAGGAGTGTAGCGCGCCGGAGGTCTATATCCGCCCTTGTCCTGATAAATGGCCGTCAGGGTAAATTCATCCCACTGTCCCGGCTGGGGAAACTGTATCTGTATCTCTGAATTATTCATGCTCAATCTTCGGTAGTCGTTTCGGCTTCCGGATCAACAAAATCCTCCACCGCCTCGGAGACAATGATATTGCTCTCCATGGAGGAAAACCCGTAATATGCCGGATTGACGTTATTGCAATGCAAGTGCATCGTCGCAGGAAGGAACGCTCCGGCCAACGCCCAGCTGTTGGTATTCTCAATATCAAGATAATATCCGGAAAAGGGATAAATACTCTCAAAGCAATGAACCCCCTTCACCGTGGCGATCTTGACGCAGCCGCGGGAAGAATTCCCGCCATGCAGCAGCCACAACGCACCCCTGTCTTCGGTATCGTATCCCCCGTCCTGGTATTGCTCGTAAACCACCGCGTACACGCAGACGGGATAACCGGAATTGATAGACGGCTCCGGCGCGAGGGCCTGCGTCGTCTTCATCTTCCATTTCTGCTCGGCATTGGAA
>ENA-OZSN01000463-OZSN01000463.1-human-gut-metagenome-genome-assembly--contig:-NODE-463-length-11121-cov-4.703687_pt1 | contig 11121 bp, 9 predicted proteins | sample MGYA00244126_ERZ653974 | MGnify/ENA primary metagenome ERZ653974 (study PRJEB26926, sample SAMN06164524) | human gut metagenome | biome: ENVO:00009003; feature: ENVO:2100002; material: ENVO:00002003... | reverse complement strand
GGCGTACGGCGGGTGGGACGGTGCGGAAGCCCTGTACCGGGAGCAGTCGGAGCGCTTTTCCGGCCGCGGCAGGGTACAGGTGGCCCTGATGCCGCACAGCGTGTACACCACCAGTGACGAAGTGCTCCGGCGTTCCATGAAGCTGGCGGAGGAACTGGACCTGATGCTGCATATCCATTTGTCCGAATCCGCCGGGGAAGTGGAGCAGTGCCGTTCCCTGCACGGGGGCAGGCGTCCCGTGGGCTATGCCCGCGATATGGGGCTGCTGAATGAACGCGCCGTGCTGGCCCATATGGTGGACGTGACGGATGAGGAACTGGAACTGGTGGCCGCTTCCGGTGCGGCGGTTGTCCATAACCCGGTCAGCAACCTGAAACTGGCGTCCGGCTTCGCCCGCGTGCGGGATATGGTGCGGGCCGGCGTTCCCGTCTCTCTGGGAACGGACGGAGCGTGTAGCAACAACAGTCTGGACATGTTTGAAACAATGAAGCTGGCCGCTATTCTTGCCAAGGGGTACAGCGGGGACGCTACTGCGGTCCCCGCCATGCAGGCGTTGAAGATGGCGACGGAGGAGGGCGCCCGCATTTTCCGGACGCCGGGGCTGGGAACACTGGTTCCTGGGGCTCCCGCGGATATGATCGCCCTGAACCTGGATGAACCGAACCTGTGCCCGATTTTCAACGAAACGTCCCATGCCGTTTATGCCTCTTCCGGCAAGGATTGCGTGTTCACCATGGTGGAAGGGAGAATTTTGTATGATCATGGAATTTACACGGACGGCCTGTATGCGGATACCGCCGCGGAAATGCGGGATCTGGTAAAGTGGGTGAAAAACAGTGATTGAGTATTGGGGATGAGCGAATAAAGGCAGGTTCTCAACACATGCTTTAATCTCTGGGCCCTTACCTCTGCTATCTGTCGGCCTCCCGAACCGGCGCATGCTCATATTCCTTCTTTACCCGCAAGGGGGGATGCCTTTATAGTAATTTCATGCAATATGATCTTATCGTCATTGGTGGAGGCCCTGCCGGCTATGTGGGCGCCATCCGCGCCGCCCAGCTGGGGAAATCCGTGGTGTGCGTGGAACGCGACCGGGTGGGGGGCACCTGTCTGAACTGGGGATGCATCCCCACCAAGGCGCTTCTGAAAAATGCGGAGGCCTACCGGATCGTGACGGACCGCGCCAGGGAATTCGGCATGACGGTGGAGGGCGTCAGCGTGGATTGGAGTGAAGTGATTGGCCGTTCCCGCAAGGTCAGCGACCGCCTGGCAGGCGGCGTGGGGTTCCTCTTCAAGAAAAACAAGGTGGATTCCGTTACGGGGGAAGCCTCCATCATTTCCCCCGGCAGGGTGGAAGTAAAGGCCGCCGACGGAACGGTGAATGTTCTGGAGGGAAAGAATATCCTGATCTGTACCGGCTGCGTCACCCGCACGGTGCCCAGCCTTCCCCTGAACGGCACTACTGTCATCGGCTCCAGGGAAGCCATGGTGCTGGAAAAGCGGCCAGAAAGCATGATCATCATCGGTTCCGGAGCTATCGGTACGGAATTTGCCTACATTTATAATTCATTCGGTACCAGAGTGACGCTTATTGAAGCGCTTCCCCGGATGCTTCCCAATGAAGACGACGACTCCTGCATGACGCTGGAACGGGCATTCAAGAAGCAGGGCATCAAGGTGATGACGGGAGCTTCCGTGGAATCCGTCACGGAAACCTGTGACGGACAGGTCAGGGCCAGCGTAAAGAACAGCAGGGGACAGGAGGAGGAAATCATGGCGGACGTCTGCCTGGTGGCCATCGGCGTGAAGCCGGTCGTTCCCGCCGCTCCCGGCCTGGAATTGACGGAAAAGGGATTCATCAAGGTGAATGACCGTTATGCGACTTCCATTCCCGGCGTTTATGCGGCAGGCGACGTGATCGGCGGCGTGCTGCTGGCGCATACGGCTTCTTTTGAAGCTGTCCAGGCTGTGGAGGGCATGTTTAATCCGGACTACCAGCCCCGGCAGGTCGGCTTCTTCCCGAGCTGCACGTACTGCTACCCGCAGGTGGCTTCCGTAGGTAAAACGGAACGCGCCCTCAAGGAAGCGGGCGTGGAATACAAGGTGGGGAAATTCCCCTTCCAGGCCATTGGCAAGGCTGTAGCCGCCGGAGAGCCGGACGGCTTCGTGAAAACCCTGTACGGCGCCAAAAACGGAGAATTGCTGGGTGCCCATATCGTGGGGCCGGAAGCCACGGAACTGATTGCCGCGCTGGGCATCGGCATTCAGGCGGAACTGACGGATGAAGATATCCACGCCACCATTTTCGCCCATCCCACGCTGTCTGAGGCCATTCATGAATCCATGCTGGCTTCCGAGGGGATTGCCATTCACATGTAACGGTTTTCACGGGAAGAGCCCCGCAACGGGGCTCTTTTTCTCCATTAAAAAAGATGAACGATAACCTGCGCTGGAAACAAAGGCTTCAAAACCTGAATAAGGCTTTTTCCCGGTTGCGCCATGCTTGCACGTTGCCGGAATACAATGAACTGGAAATGGCCGGACTGGTGCAGACTTATGAATTTACGTTTGAGCTGTGCTGGAAAACGTTGAAAGATAAGCTGGTCTATGACGGCTACAGCGTTAACAGCCCCCGCGAAGCCATCAGGCAGGCGTTTGGCGCAGACTTGATAGGTCATATTGATTGTTGGCTCCAGGCGCTGGAAAGCCGCAATTTGTTTGTACATACTTATGATGATTCCATCGCGGAAGAGGCGGTTTCCCTGATTAAGGGAAAATTCTTTCCCATGCTGGCCCAATGTGTGGAAAATCTGAACATGATGGCGGAGAAAGAGGACTGAACGATGGCCTGACGGCCAAGGTGCGCTCAGGCATCCGGGAAATTCTTTCACAGACTCCGCAGATTAGGAAAGCCGTTTTATTCGGTTCCCGCGCCCTAGGCACGTGGAAGCCTGCGTCCGATATCGATCTTGCCCTGGAGGGCGAGGAGCTGGATTTGTCCGTCCTTTTGACTCTCCAAGCGCGTCTCACAGAGTTGAACCTGCCTGTGGAAGTGGACTTGATTATTCGTAACAAAATTACTAATCCTGATTTGGAGAGTCATATCCATGCTTATGGCCAGGAGTGGTTTTCCCGTTCCATGGAATGAAGGGGGGTGATTCCGGAGGGGCCTGCCTTTGAGAGGTGATAAAGTGCCTATGGGCTCGCTAAAAAATAGTTGGCCATTTCACGGAAGTTTTTTCACAAAGACCGGGAAACCGGATTTATCCGGTTGGACGGAATGCGGGCGTAAAGCCCGCAAGGCGCGGATCAAATTATTGTCCCATGTAGCTCTGCCATTAGGGAAAACGGTAAAAGGACAAAAAATTCCATGGTTTGGCCCGAAGACGGCCGCCTGGGAGCGGAAGTTTGATTCGCCACTGTTTTTCCCCGGGGCAACGCGCCGAAAGGACTGATTTCCGGGAAAATACTCCAAAGCAGGAAAGACATTCAGTCTTTCTTCTTTAGTCTTTTTCCCACGGTTCCTCACAGCTCGAACACCGGGTTTTCCACGGCATTTTTTACGGTAATGAGGAATTGCACGGCCTGCTTGCCGTCCACCAGGCGGTGGTCGTAGGAAAGGGCCAGGTACATCATGGGCCGGGCGATGATTTGGCCGTCCCGGACCACGGGGCGTTCCTGGATGGCATGCATGCCCAGAATGCCGCTCTGGGGCGGGTTCAGGATGGGCGTGGAAAGAAGCGACCCATATGTTCCGCCGTTGGAGATGGTAAAGCAGCCGCCTTGCAGATCCTGCATGGACAGGTTTCCCCTGCGTGCTTTTTCCGCCAGGGAAGCGAGTTCCAGTTCCAGCTCCGGAAGCGTTTTCCGGTCGCAGTCCCGCAGCACTGGGACGACGAGACCCTTATCCGTGCCGATGGCTATGGAGATGTCATAGTACAGGTTTTCCACGATGTCCGTACCGTCTATTCTGGCGTTGACCTGGGGCACTTCCTGCAATGCTTTGACTACGGCCTTGATAAAGAAGCTCATGAAACCGAGTTTGGTTCCGTACCGTTCCCGGTACGCTGCATTGAATTGTTTGCGGAGCTCCATCACGGAGGACATGTCGCATTCGTTGAAGGTAGTCAGGATGGCCGCCTGGTGCTGGGCCTCTACCAACCGTGCCGCGATGGTACGGCGCAACGGGCTCATGGGTTTTCTGATGAAGCGCGGAGAAGCCTCCTTTCCTGTTTTCCCATTTTTTCCGGAGGTTGTCTGATCCGGTGAGGATGTTTTCTTTTCCGGCTTTTGTTCCGGGGAGCCAGTCACAGGTGAGTAGGGACCGGAAACGGGTTTCTCCCGCGTTTCCAGTGGTACGGAAGGCGGTGCGGCGGAACTTCCGTCAAGGGGGGAAATGCGGCCTAAAACCGCGCCGATGGGGGCTTCCGCCCCTTCCGGGACGAGGATTTCCAGCACGCCGCTTTCATCCGCCTCCAAATCCGTGGAAACCTTGTCCGTTTCCAGCGTCACCAGAGTGTCGCCTTTGGCTACCGGGTCGCCGGCATTCTTGTGCCACGCGGCTACGGTGGCGGAGGTGATGGATTCTCCAAAGTTGGGAGTCAGGATGTCGCTCATGGGAGTAAGATGGGTTCAGGATTGAGCCCGCGGCCCGAAGGCAGCGGCGATGAGTCTTTTTTGTGCGGCGGCGTGCAGCGCTTTGGCCCCCTCCGCAGGGCAGGCCATGGAGGGGCGGCCCGCATAGCGGAAGGAAGTGGCGAAGAGGCGTCCCAGCCTGTTCCGCAGATGGCCCCAGGCCCCCATATTGGAGGGTTCTTCCTGGCACCAGACGAAGTCGCGCACTTTTTGGTAGGGCGCCAGCAGATAGGTAAGCTGTTCCTGCGCCAGAGGATAGATTTGTTCCAGACGGATGATTACCGTGTCTGAAATATTCCGTTCCCTGCGGTAGGCAGCCAGGTCATAATAGATTTTCCCGGTACAGAAGACGGCGCGCGTGACCTGGCCCGGCGCGGGAGTATCCGGATCCGGCAGCACTTCGCGGAAACGGGTGGAGGCCAGGAATTCCCGGTGCGGGGAGACGGCCTCCGGACGGGAGAGCAGGCTTTTGGGCGTGAAAATAATCAGGGGTTTGTGCACGTTCCGGTGCACCTGGCGGCGCAGGGCGTGGAAATACTGGGCCGGAGTGGTGGGATTGATGACCTGCATGTTGTCATCCGCACAAAGCTGTAGGTAGCGTTCCATGCGGGCGCTGGAGTGTTCCGAGCCTGCTCCTTCATAACCGTGGGGCAGCAGAAGCACCATGCGGTTCTTCTGGTTCCATTTGGCTTCTGCGGCAGCAATGAATTGGTCCACGATGACCTGGGCCCCGTTGGAAAAGTCCCCGAATTGGGCCTCCCACATGACCAGCGCGTCCGGACTTTCCAGCGCGTAGCCGTATTCAAAGCCCAATACGGAGGCTTCCGACAGGGATGAGTTGTAAATGCGGAATGCGGTGGTGCCGTGATTCAGTTTTTCCAGGGGAGTGTACAGGGAGCCGTCATTGAAGTCGTGCAGGACGGCGTGCCGCTGGGAGAAGGTGCCGCGCTGGCAGTCCTGTCCGGACAGGCGCACGGTGTGGTTTTCCGTGAGCAGGCTGCCCCATGCCAGGGATTCCGCCATGGCCCAGTCCAGCAGGCCGCCTTCCCGGAAGGCTTCCCGGCGGCGGGCCAGGAAGCGTTTTTCCAGCGTGGGGTGGGGCGTGAAGCTGTCCGGAAGTTCCGTAAGGATACTTCCGACGCGCTGGAACAGTTCCGGACTGATTCCCGTCCGCGTGCTGGTGCGCGGGAGGGGCGTTTCATCCGCATCCTGCGCGGTGGCGGGCAGGATGTAGTCCGCGGGGTTTTCCTTCATTTGCAGGTAGGCCTGTTCCATGCCCTCCCAAAGGTCATTCCGGATGTCCCGCTCCTGTTGTTCCGTCAATTCCCCTCTCTTTCTGAGCGCCGTCCCATACAGGGCGGCAGCGGTGGGGCGCGCCTCAATCCGCTTGGTCTGCATGGGCGCGGTGAAGGCGGCCTGGTCCGTTTCATTGTGGCCCAGACGGCGGTAACAGTACATGTCCAGAATGATGTCCCTTCCGAATTCCTGGCGGAACTGGAGCGCGAAGTCCGCCGCCCACACCAGGTCTTCCGGGCTTTCTCCGTTGATGTGCAGGATGGGGGATTGGAGCATTTGCGCCACGTCCGTGGCGTAGCGGGAGGAGCGGGCTTCGTCCGGGCTGGTGGTGAAGCCGATCTGGTTGTTGATGACGAGGTGCACGGTGCCGCCCGTGCGGTAACCTTTCAGCAGGGAGAGATTGAGTACTTCCGCCACGATGCCCTGTCCTGAGAAAGCGGCGTCCCCGTGCAGGACGAGCGGCAGCACACGCTTGCGTTCCGCGTCTTGCAGGTTGTGCTGCATGGCCCTGGCCCTGCCTTCCACCACAGGATACACGGCTTCCAGATGGCTGGGATTGGAGGAAAGGCGGATATGGAGTTCTTTACCGTCCACATGACGTGTGGCGGCGTAACCGAGGTGGTATTTGACGTCGCTCCTGCCGATGGGGGATTCCGGCAGGTAGTCCGGCGTGAATTCGCGGAAGATGGTTTTCAGCGGTTTGTGGAGAATATTGGCGAGCACATTCAGCCTTCCGCGGTGGGCCATGCCCATTTCAATGTGAGAGACTCCGGCGGCGGGGCAGCGCTTGATCATGGCGTCCAGCAGGACGATGGCTCCTTCCCCTCCTTCCAGGGAGAAGCGTTTTTCCCCCATGAAGCGCTTGCCCAGGAATTCCTCAAACAGTTCCGCCTTGCAGAGATGGAACAAGGCTTCTCTCCGGACTTCCGGGCCATAATCCACGCCGTTTGCCCGGAGCTGGATTTTTTCTTCAATCCAGGAGCGGATTTTAAGATTGTCTATGTGGTGGTATTCAAATCCGATGGCTCCACAATAGATTTTTTGCAGCCGAGTGATGATTTCACGGAGCGTGAACGTTCCTCCGTCCATGAAGGTGCCGATGTTGACGGGCTGGTCCATATCCTCCTCTCGGAATCCCATATCTTCCGGATTGACGGGGCAACCGGTCTGGTCCGGAGGAGCCAGAGGGTTAAAGCGGGCGCATTGGTGTCCCATGACCCGGTAGGCCCGGATGAGCTGGTTGACGCGCCCGCGGCGTTCCGCGCTTTCCGGAGGAACGGTGTAGGGGGATGTGTCCGCGGCGTTCCCCGCATTTTCTTTTTCCCGGGGGGCTCCACCGCTCCCCAGTTCGTAGCCGTCGAACCAGGCGGCCCAGAGAGGGTCCACGGACAGGGGATCGTTTTTCCATGATTGATGGAGCGCCGTAATTTCCTCCGGCGGGAGTTTGGAGAAGATGGAGGCATTCATGCGGCAGGGTGGATGGTACGGGGCGTTTTCGGTTCGCTGATCGCTATTTTTGCCCGCAGGGCATCAGTAACTGTGTTCGTTGAGCTGGACTTTTCCGCGGAAGACCCAGTAAATGGCAGCGGAATAAGCCAGGACGAGCGGCACGCCCAGAATGGCTATGTATGTCATCACGACCAGGCTTTCCCGGGTGGATGAGCCGTTGGCGAGCGTCAGGGAATGTTCCGGATTGGGCATGGAGTAGAGCAGGTTGGGGAACATCGCTGTCCCGAAGAGAGCCATCATGCAGCCCATGGTGGAGCAGGAGGCGACAAAGGCCCAGCCCGGACGGTTCCTGTGGATGAATATCCAGATGGACGCGATGGAAATGACCGCCAGGGCGGCGATTCCGTAAATCCAGGGGGAGCGTTCCAGGGCGGCCGCTACGTGCGGCACGTACAGCAGGGTGGCCGCCCCGTGCAGGATGATCAGGACAGTGAAGATGATGACGCAGGGTCTGAGCAGTTTTCTGATTTGTTCCTGCAGGCTTCCCTGGGTTTTCATCAGCAGGTAGATTCCCCCGTGCATGGAGAACAGGGCGACCGTCGTCAGTCCCAGAAGAATGGAATAAGGATTCAGCAGGCTGAGAAATGTTCCGGTGAAGTTGCCATGGTCGTCCAGAGGAATGCCTTTGGTGACGTTCCCCATGGCTACGCCGATGAGCAGAGCTGCCAGAAGGCTGCTGATGGAGAAAGTGGTGTCCCATCCCCTGCGCCACCATTTCATGGGCTGTTTGCTTCTGAATTCAATGGACACGGCACGAAAGATAAGGGTGAGCAGCAGGAGCATGAAGGCCAGGTAAAACCCGGAGAAGACGGAGGCGTATACGTACGGAAAGGCAGCGAAGAGGGCTCCTCCGCCTGTGATGAGCCAGACTTCGTTTCCGTCCCATACAGGGCCCACGGCATTTAGTGTGAGTCTTCTGTTTTCATCGCCCTTGATGAAAAGCTGAAGAGCTCCGGTGCCCAGGTCAAAGCCGTCCAGGATGGCGTATCCGGAGAAAAGCACGCCGACGAGGATGAACCAGATGATTTGCAGGTCTGCGAGAGTAAGATTGTCCAACATGATTTTTAAAGAGGGATAAAGATTAGTCTTTAACAAAAGGAACCTGGAGTTTGCCTTCCCCGGCGCCGTCGTCTTCGCCAGCTTCCTGGTCCGGACCTTTGTGGATCTTATGGGTGATTTGATAGAGGAAGAGGGCCAGCAGCAGGGCATAAATGACGAAGAACATACCCAGGGAGGAAAGGGCTTCCGCCGCGGTGAGGGTGGGGGATACGGCGTGTTCCGTTCTCAGGATGCCGTACACAATCCATGGCTGGCGCCCCAGTTCCGCTACAGCCCAGCCCGCCTGGTTGGCTATTTGCGGGCCCAGTACGGAGAAAACAAAGCACCAGAGCAGCCAGCGCTTCTGGAAGAGCCAGCCTCTTTTCCACCCCCACAGGCCCGCCAGAAACAGGGCCGCCAGGGCGCAGCCGATCAGGATCATGAGATGGAAGGAGTAAAAGACGGGCAGGATGGGAGGACGTTCGTCCTGCGGGATGTCGTTCATGCCGGTGATGGACGTGTCCAGGTCGTGATGGGTCAGGAGGGTGAGCAAGTACGGGATGGAGATTCCCGTCACTTCATGGGTGGACGGGTTCATCCAGCCGATGAGATGGAGGTCCTGTGGGGCGCCGGATTCCATGACGCCTTCCATAGCCGCGAATTTGGCGGGCTGGTGGACGGAGACTTCACGTGCGCTGGAATCTCCCGTGATGCCCATGCCTGCCACGCCGATGAGGCCGATGACCAATGCCACCTTGAAGCTTTTTTCCGATCCTCCGGTAAAACGTTTTTTCAAAATATACCAGGCGGAGACGCTGAGGACGAGCGTGGCTCCCGCCAGCCAGCAGCCGGCGAGCGCGTGCGTCAGGCGGTCCACGGTGGACGGGTTGAAGACCACGTCATAGAAGCTGGTTATATGGGCCTGGATTTTCCCGTTTACTTCCACCAGCTTGTATCCGGCGGGCGTCTGCATCCAGGAGTTGGCCACAATGATCCAGATGGCGCTGAAATGGGCGCCAAGAGCGACCATGCAGGAGGAAAGAAAGTGCATTTTTGGGCCCACCTTGTCCCAGCCGAAAAGCAGGATGGCCAGGAAGCCTGATTCTAGGAAGAAGGCGAAGATTCCCTCCGCCGCCAGGGGACTGCCGAAGATGTCGCCTACGCAGCGGGAATAATCCGCCCAGTTGGTACCGAACTGGAATTCCATCACGATGCCGGAGGCTACGCCAAGGGCGAAGATGATACCGAAGATTCTGGTCCAGAATTTGGCCTGCTTGTGGTAGAGGTCATTCTTCGTTTTCAGCCACAGGCCTTCCAGGGCGACCAGAACCACCCCCAGGCCGATGGTCATCGGCGGGAAGATGTAGTGGAACATGATCGTGATGGCGAATTGGAGACGGGATAATAAGACCGGATCGTCCATGATTGATTGGGGATGAGTGGATGTTTATGGAACAGGAGGACGGCAGCCAAACACCGATACCTTCATACTTTATACATCCCAAGAGACCCTTTGTTCAATTATTTTCCTTTTCCGCAGATAACTTTTTAGATTACGTCTAGAAAAGAAAGGCTTAACACTGGATGAACACGTCCATCCCTTCTTCCGCCAGAGCAAAAAGAGCCATCATGTCCCTGGGAGAAAGGCGTATGCAGCCATGGGAAGCCGGGGTGCCCAGCAGTTCCGTATCGTTGGTGCCGTGGATGTAAATATAGCGGCTCCGGGTATTGGCGTTGTGCGGTTCCAGTCCGTCCAGCCACAGAATGCGGGTCAGGATGAAGTCGGAATGTTCATTCAGACTTTTCGGGATGGCGGTAGGATAGCGGCCTGCCGGAAGGCGTGAGATGAAAATAGTGTCCTCCGGTTCTCCGTCTCCGATTTTTTTGCAGATGCGGAAATGACCTGTGGGGGTTTTCCCGGAACCTTCTTCATGGCCTGTACCTGCCTTCCCGCTGGAAACGGGGCATTGGAGCAGGATTTTTCCGGATTTTTCCAGCACCAGTTCCTGGCGGGGCAGATTAATGCGTATGGAAGGGGAAGCCATGACGGGGGAAGGAGTCAAAGATGTTGCTACTCCTGTTGCTCCATCCGGGCAATGATGGCCTGGATGGCGGTTGTCAATTGCCGCGCTACATTGTTGTAGGCTGTCTGTCCGCAGCCGATGGGGTCGGCGATGCCGCGGTTGCCCGTGTAGCAGGTGACCAGCCTGACCTTGTCCGCATGTTCGGGGAAATTGGCAAGCAGGGCGGCCAGGTGGCTTTCCGTCATGGCGTAGACATCTGTGGCGTTTTTCATCAGTTCATCCGTAACAGGGCGGCTTTCATGGCTGGAGAGATTGACGCCATGCTCCCGGAGGACGTGGAGCGTTTCCGGACTGGCTGCCTGCCCGGGCCATGCGGCTGTTCCTGCGGAACCGGCCTGCCATTCCGGATGGTGTGCGGAAAGTTTCCGGAACAGGCCTTCCGCCATGGGGCTGCGGCAGGTGTTGCCGGTGCAGATGAAGAGGATGTGTTTGCGCTGTGTCATGAGTCGGGGCGTTCTCTTTTGGAGTGATGGGGGATAGGTACTTCGTTGGGTTCCTGATACAAGTTGTCCGGGGGCAGCACATGGCCGGCGCCGCTGCCTTCCGACGAGGGTGTGCC
>ENA-OZSN01000458-OZSN01000458.1-human-gut-metagenome-genome-assembly--contig:-NODE-458-length-11170-cov-5.125326_pt1 | contig 11170 bp, 10 predicted proteins | sample MGYA00244126_ERZ653974 | MGnify/ENA primary metagenome ERZ653974 (study PRJEB26926, sample SAMN06164524) | human gut metagenome | biome: ENVO:00009003; feature: ENVO:2100002; material: ENVO:00002003... | reverse complement strand
TGTGTATAAGAGACAGACCATGCAAAGGGCTAGATATCCAGAAAAAAGAAAGTCTGACGGTGAATTTTTTGTTGAAAAGGAATGTCCGAGCTGCGGAGCAACATTCTTGCCAGATGAAAACGGATGCTGTTCTTATTGTGGTTATAGCCTTCACGGAGATAGCGAAAAGTGGAAAATAAAAAGCTGAATCCTGTTAAAATCCTGCAATGCCGATTAGGGTAGGGAAGGGAAACATTTACATATTATTAATTTTAAAAGGAGGGAAACCTATGAACAAAAAGAAAAAACTTTTGACTGTCGTAACACTTGTCATACTGATGCTCGAGGCATCAGTATTTACTGTTTCGGCAGCGGACAATCATTCGGTTGACGAAAACACAACCTATGTAACCAACTTTGCTGAGCTAGAAAAAGCTCTTGAAGCTACCTCAAACGAGACAAATCCACCCGATAAGCTTGTTGTTCTCAAAAATAACATAGATTACGAAGAGCAAGTTCCGAGCGATTGGAGCTATCAGGATGAGCAGGAGTGGTATTCCGAAATCACAGTTAGCTATCCCGGAAAAATCACCCTTGACTTGAACGGAAAAACCCTGAAAGTTACAACTGATATTCGTTCAGACGAGGAGACAAGGGATCTGTTTGTGGTTTTTTCGGGTTCCAAGACAAACACCGACTTCACAATTACCACAACCCAGTCCGGCGGACAGATAATCTTTAACTCAACAGCCAACGAAACTTCAATGATTGCTGTGAATAATCCGAACGCAGATGTGAATGTTCTTGGAAAAGCAGGGAAGTTTATCAACTATAATCTCACTCTTACAGCACAATCCGGAAGTGACACTTATATAAACGATAAGAACAGGCACCACGTTATTTCCTTCTATGATATAAACAATCTCTATATCACCGGTACTCTTATTCAGAATAATGCACGCGTCCCGTCTTGTATATATTCATACGGACCGGAGCCGCAGGGCAATGTTACAATAACAGGAAACTCAGAAATAGAAGTAATTTCAAATCAGCTTCTTAATGAACAGCCGTTCAGCACAATATATTTCCAAAACACCCCATCCAGCAGAAAAGTAAGGCTTGGCGGCTGTTATATTGGACAAAAGGGAAATGTAAATTCAATCTATTACGGTGGCCAGCCTCCTCATTTCTATGACATAGTTCTATCACAATCTCTGGACAAGCCGAACTATGTTATTATGCACAACGGTACCAGGGTATACAATACCTGGCCTGACTTTGTTAAGTTGGATGCGGATATAGAAATTATCTCCTCCTGTCACGATTCTGAGCCTGAATTAGAGGAAAGGACATCACTTCTTGGTCACTACAAGTACTGTAAAAAGTGTGATGCTCTTGAAAGCTTCCAGGAGCATCAGTTTGGCAGAACTCTCGCTGCTAAAGAGGCAACATGCATCAGAAAGGGAAGAACGGTCGGCTATGAGTGCTTCGGCTGCAAATATTATGAGGGTTACACCGAACTGCCAGCACTTGGACACGATTTGAGCGACACCTATACGGTTGACTGGCCGGCAACCTGCGACAAAGATGGAAGGGAATCCAGACACTGCAAACACACAGGCTGTGAGTATGCAATTCAGAAAGTCATTCCGAAGCAGCACCAGAGCCTTGTATGTAATGGCACATACTGCCAAAGCTGCAAGCAATATGTTAACCCGACCAAAATAGGTTACGGTGACAATTCCTGTAAAAACATAACCGCTTACTTCTTTACTCCGACGGAAACGAAGGTTTATCTTATCACCATAACTTCGTCAAATCTCGGCAGCGGAAATATTCAGGGAACAGAAGTAAACCTTGTTGAGAATAACAAGCTTAGTGAATTCGTCTCTAGTAACGATAAAGGCAAAGTTACCGAAGTCAGACTTGAAAAAGACAAAACCTACGATGTTACACCGTATATCACTAATTCAGAAAGTCAAGACTGCATAGTTAACATCTCCTGTAAGGAACATAATGCGGTTATAGATAACGAAATTAAAGCAACCTGCACAAAGACGGGTCTCACCAAAGGTAAGCACTGCTCGGTTTGCAACACCGTTATAGTCGCTCAGACCAAAGTCAAGGCTCTCGGACATAAGTACTCCAAGTCTGTTGTCAAGGCTACTTTTACCTCAAATGGCAAGATTACCAAGAAGTGCACTGTTTGCAGTACGATAGCACCAACAATTTCGATAGCGAGAATTAAGTCAGTTTCGCTGAAAAAGTCGGCGTATACATATAACGGAAAGGTTCAGAAGCCTTCGGTCATCGTTAAGGATGCAAACAAAAAAACGCTTAAGAATGGAACAGATTACACCGTTGCTTACAGTAAAAACAAAAATATCGGCAAGGCAACAGTAACCGTTACCTTCAAGGGCAATTACAGCGGCAGCAAAAAGCTGAATTTCAACATTCTTCCCGCCGCGACGAGCAAGATCAGCGTTAAGCAGACCACAAACTCAATCACGGCTTCATGGAAAAAGGTTGCCGGTGTAAGCGGATACAGAGTATACCTTTACAAGGGCAAAAAGCTTGTCAATAGAGCTGATACAACGAAGCTCTCACACACATTTAAAAAGCTTTCAAAGGGTACGGAGTACAAGATTGTTGTCAAAGCCTATAAGAAGATTGATGGCAAAAAGGTTCTTTCTCTCGTTTCAAAGGAGCTTCTGACCGCAACAAAGCTTTCTGCGCCGACTTCGGTCAAGGTCAAAGCAGGAAATAAAATGGCAACCGTCAGTTGGACAAAGGTTAAGAGTGCAAACAGCTATACGGTATATTACAGCACAAAGAAAAACAGCGGCTTCAAAAAGCTCACTGTTATCAAAAACAGCGCAAACATCAAAAAGCTTTCAAGCGGCAAGACCTACTACTTCAAGGTTGTTGCTAACAAGAAGGCTGGAAAGGCTGTTGTGGCTTCTGATTTCAGCAAGCTTGTCAGCGCGAAAATCAAGTAATGGTGTTATCTGAACCGGTCAACAGATAACCGCAAAACCCCGAAGCAGAAATACTCTGCAGCGGGGTTTTTTGTGGCAAAAAAACGGTGTTTCTGTTATGCTAGATATATTAAGAGATTGATATGTAGTGATGTTATTTTGACATTAAGAAAGGTTCAAGGTACTGCTTATGATAAAAAGGAAATTAGCAACATTTATGTTGACATTAATACTGGTGATGACAGCCGCACTGACGATCCAGGTGATAAGCTATGCGCAGGAAGAATCTGCTGGTTCATCAACAAATCCCCAAGAGGGAGTTACAGAATATAAGTACAGTGTTGGAAGTGATCCTCAAAAAGGTGTCGCATTAAAGGTTGAATGGAACGAACCCAAATTAGGAGAGGATACAACATTCCACGTTTCGGCGGATGGTGGCAGTGGCCGGTATTTGTTTAGAATGGATGCACCGAGTTATTCCAATCCGGGTGAGTATAGTTTTGAATCCGTGGCGGATCCAAGCCGCGGAGCGTGGATTCAATATACAGATGAGTGCGAATCTCACGACTTTGAATTCACAATGACCGCTTCGGGAATCTATAACTTCAGGTTTTATGTAATGGACAAGACGTCAGGTGTCTATTATATGCGTGTGAGCACAAATATACAGGTATCGGACAGGGCTTATCCGAGCGTGGGTGACATCGTGAATGCTGCGGTAAAAAAGTGCAGCAAGGAGACGGATGGTTCGGACTATGAAAAGGCATTGTGGCTGCATGACTGGCTGTTGCAGCAGCTTGATTACGATCATTCCCTGAAATGGTCTTCGGCAGAGAGCGCACTGACACGAAAGCTGGGCACATGTCAAGCCTATGAGAGTGCCTATTCAAAACTGCTTACTGCAGCCGGCATAACAAATGCTGAGACAAGGGATACCTATGATGGACATACCTGGAATGCCATGAAGCTGGATGGCAAATGGTATCAGGTGGACTGTACATGGGATGATACAAAAGACAATTATTATAACTTTGATCAAACGCATTTGTATTTTGGACTGACGGATGAACTCATGGCGTTGGCACACAACGGTCATGATCAGATTTATACGGCAAGCGGTTATGGCACACGTTCTACAAGCCTGGCAGACAACTACTTTGTCAGAAACGGAGATGCCGCAAAGTGGGCGCGAGCCTACGCTGAGAGGATTCAGAAAAATCTCAATGCAGGTAAAACCAGATTCGAAGTTAGCACTGACAATGCGTCATATCCGCCGAGCATTTCGGGTATTCAAAATGGGATTATCGCATATGCCTTAAATCAGATGACGTGGAAGGCGGGAAGTAAAAAGGTTGCATTGCGTGTGGCAGGAACATCCACCAAGCTTTCTTTTACTGCAAAATATACGGACACAGTAAAGCGCGTGAGAATAGTATTTGCTCCAAATGGAGGGCGTGTGAGTTCTGGAAGTAAGACAGTCATTTGTGGAAAAACTTACGGAGCACTGCCGACACCGACCAGAAGGGGATATACATTTGCAGGCTGGTACACAGCAAAGAGTGGCGGCAGCAGGATCGGCAGCAGCTCGGTTGTGAGGACCACCAGGAATCAGACATTATACGCAAGGTGGAAGCTGGTAAAGTATAAGATCCAGTACAGGCTTGGCAAGGGGACAAACAGCCGGTCCAATCCAGCCGGTTATACCGTCAGATCTAGGACTATAGTCTTGAAGAATCCGGTCAGAAAGGGTTATACATTCAAGGGGTGGTACAGCGATCCAAAATTCAAGAAAAAGGTTAGGAAGATTGCAGCCGGCAGCACCGGCAGCAGGAAACTCTATGCCAGGTGGGTGAGAAAATAAATTCGTATAAATCGATGCAATATCCCCCTTTGTTGTCGAATTGTGAAAAATATGCGATAATGAGTGCTGGAGAAAATATTTGGCGCCAAGGAGGCATAAAGGGGATTATGGCAAAGATTGCGTTTTGTGATGATGATGTTTCTGTGCTTGCTGAGATGCAAAGGCTTATGGAACAGTATTGTGCGGAGAGAGACTGCAAAATAGAATACAATATTTTTAATCATCCTTTTGACCTGGTGGCGGAAATAGAGAAGGGAAACAGATATGATATCCTGTTTATGGATGTCTTGATGCCGGGAGAGAATGGAATTGAAGCGGCAACGGAGATACGAAAATACGATAAAAACGTCAAGATCATATTTGTCACTTCGTCCTCTGAGTTTGCGGTGCAGTCTTACGTTATAGGCGCATACTATTATCAATTAAAGCCCATCTGGGCAGAGAGCTTTTTCCGTTTGCTTGATTCTGTGCTTGCAGCCTGTAAAAAGGAGGCGGAGACCAGCCTCATTCTGCGATGTAAGAGTGGAATCACCCGTATAGATATAAAAGCCCTGGAATATTGCGAAGTCATTCACCGCACCCTTATATTTCACCTGAATACAGGAAAAGTACTGGAAAGCGCCGGCAGCATGGATGAGCTTGTAAAGCAGCTTTCCACGTATCCTTTTTTTCACAGACCTCACCGTTCTTATCTGGTAAATCTGGAATATGTGCAAAACATAACATTTAGGGGGATTACCATGTCTAGTCTTGCAGAAATACCGGTTCCACGGGGAAAATACAATGAAGTAAAGGATGCATTCCTTGAATATGCGTTCCAGAACAGGCAGGTAATGATATGAGCCTATATATTTCGCTTCTTAACAATATGGCTGTGAGCTTTTTTGGGGGAATATTATCAGCGTCATTTTGTAATGCGCTGTCCACTAGGAAAAGAAAACTCATTTTCATAGGATGCATGGTTTTACTCCCGCTGATACAGAGCATATTATATTTCAGCAAGGGCGCTGATTTTGTAAGACATATTTATCCGTTGGCGGTGCATCTTCCATTGGTCATTGTTCTCTGGATGTTGACAGGAAAATTGCTGTGGTCTGTTTTTTCTGTACAGGCGGCATACTTGTGCTGCGAACTTAGAAGATGGGTTGCACTTGCCACAGTTGCTGCATTTTCGGGAAGGCAGATGATGCAGGATATTACAGAACTTGTGGTTACAATCCCTGCATTGCTGCTTCTGCTTAATTTTGTGTCACCTGCAGTCAGAGGATTGTCAGATAAAAGTCTCAGGGAGCAATGGCAGTTTGGAATCATACCGGCGCTATATTATGTATTTGACTATTTTACAATAGTGTATACGAACCTTCTTTTGAGTGGCAGTTACGTTGTAGCGGAATTTATGCCTTTTGTATGCTGTGTTGCATATCTGGCCTTTCTCTTATATAACTCCAAAAAGGAACAGATGCAGAATGAGATGAAGCTGATCCGGAATAATCTGGATCTGCAGTTAAGTCAGGCGGTGAGGGAAATCAGCAGTCTGCGCGAGTCGCAGACATTGACCAGACAGTATCGCCATGATATGCGTCATCACCTGCAGTATGTGTCTACATGTATAGAAAATGGTGAAGTTGAACAGGCGCAGGCTTATATATCGGGAATATGTAAGGAGATTGAGGCGCAGAAGGTCCAAATATACTGTGAAAATGAGGCAGTGAATCTGATCCTATCTTCATTTGCGGGTAGAGCCAGGAAGAAAGAAATTGAAATAAAGATACAATGTGCAATTCCCGCAGATCTTACTGTGTCGGAAAGTGATCTGTGTGTGCTCTTGTCTAATGCCTTGGAAAATGCCTTGCATGCATGTGTGCCTTTGGCTGCAGAGGGAAGATCATGCGAGATTGATGTGAATTTTTATGAAAGAAATAAACACCTTTTTTTACAGGTGGTAAATGACTGTAAAGCTCCCATAAAGTTTCAAAATGGAATACCTGTGTCTGATATGGAAGGACATGGAATAGGCGTTCAGAGCATATGTGCGATCGTGCAGCGTTACGGCGGGGTTTTCAGCTTTGCGGAAAAGGATGGCAAGTTTACGCTCAGACTGTCATTGTAAAAGAGTGTCGATTCGATACATTTTTGGTACGATTCGTGCATTTAGACCTCACTGATTGCAAATACATAATAAAATATACTCAGATTATGTGATTGCAATAAAGAGGAGGAAATTATTATGAAAAAGACAATGAAAAAACTGATGGTTCTCATAATGACCATGATGATGGGAATGTCTCTGGTGGCATGTGGCGGTGCAGATAAGCAGCCTGCGATTGATGCGTTCAATAAGACAAGTACATCTTTTAATGAGGTTGCAAACATTATCAACGAAAATCCACAGGCTTATGATCAGGATTTGGTTGATACAATGGTCGACATGGCAGGTGTGCTCAATGAGCATAAACAGATCTTAGAGAGCGATGATGATGTTGAGGAAGAAAAGCTTCAGGAAATGATCGACTGGTATGGTACGGTTGATGAGTGGGTTGCTCAGGTTAAGGAAGAAATTTCAAAATAGTTTATTATTAGATCATGTGGTGAAGACTTCATACCAGAGGGGCGGGCACATTGGAGTGCCTGCCCTTTTTTAATAGCAAAAATTAAAATTCTCTTGCTATATTGCAAAAAGACGTATAAAATGCATGTGTATTTTTATGTTTTATATCTCAGTCTGGACTCTATCTTCGACGGAGATATACACTCCGTGAGGATTGCTGAGCCGCTGATATGATATATGTCAGCAGAGCTGACTAGCAGCTTGCGGCAAGATTCGCCAGCGAATCTTAAGAAGAAAAACATTCAAATAAGAATATGGCAAAGGAAATAGTGGAATTATGAAAAAGGTAGTAAAATTTGGCGGAAGTTCATTGGCAAGTGCAGAGCAGTTTAAAAAGGTTGGAGCAATCATCACATCAGATGAGAGCCGTGTATACGTTGTTCCTTCTGCACCTGGAAAGAGATTTTCAGATGATACAAAGGTAACAGATATGCTCCTTCATGTGTATGAAACTGCGAAGGCAGGGAATGATTTCACAGAGGAAGTGAAGGCGATCAAGGCCAGATATGATGAGATCATCACAGGCCTTGAGATTAAGGATTTTTCACTTGATAAGGATTTTGAGGAGATTACAAAGCAGTTGGAGGATCTTACCAATCCGGACCCAATGTGCACACTGGACTATGTGGCATCAAGAGGAGAGTTCCTCAATGGTAAGATTATGGCTGCATATCTTGGCTTTGAGTTTATAGATGCTGCAGAGGTTATCTTTTTCAATGCAGAGGGCAATCTCAATAGCTATAAGACGGAGAAGGTACTTGGTGAGAGACTTGCCAAGACACAGCATGCGGTTGTTCCAGGATTCTATGGACTTGGCAAGGATGGCAAGGTAAAGACATTTTCCAGAGGCGGTTCAGATGTAACGGGCTCGATAGTCGCACAGGCAAGCAGAGCCGATGTATATGAGAACTGGACAGATGTCTCAGGCTTCCTTGTAGCTGACCCACGTATTGTTCCAGATCCAAAGCCAATCAAATATATTACTTACAGAGAGCTTCGTGAGCTTTCATACATGGGTGCATCAGTTCTCCATGAGGATGCGATATTCCCTGTACGCCACTGTGGTATCCCAATCAATATCCGCAACACAAATGCGCCTGAGGACGCAGGAACCTGGATAGTTGAGAGTACCTGCCAGAAGCAGGATTATGTTGTAACAGGTATTGCAGGTAAGAAGGATTTCTGCACAATATTTATTACGAAGGCTATGATGAATTCAGAGATAGGATTTGGAAGAAAGGTGCTTCAGGCATTTGAGGAGAATGATATCTCATTTGAGCATATGCCATCAGGTATTGACACGATGACTATCGTAGTTCATGCTGATGAATTCGTACACAAGGAGCAGAGAGTTATATCTGCCATCCATAGACTTGCAGAGCCGGATTCAGTTGAGATTGAGTCAGGACTTGCGCTTATAGCTGTTGTAGGCCGTGGAATGAAGTCAGCAAGTGGTACAGCAGGCAAGTTGTTCAGCGCACTTGCAAAGGAAGGCATCAACATAAAGATGATAGACCAGGGTTCATCAGAGCTGAATATCATAATCGGAGTAAAGAACAGTGATTTTGATACAGCCATAAAGGCAATATATAACACATTTATAACAGACAAGTAATAACAGATTGCTAAGCATCGTAGGGGTGGGCACGTATTGATAATGCATACCTTTGCAGAATGGGGCAACACAGGGCAGAATATGGCGGAAAACCTCCAAACGGATGTAAGATAAAATTACTCAGTTTGGAGGTTATTTTTATGGCAATAAGAAAAGACAGCCCACAAAAAGCAGCAATGAGAGAAATGACGGTAGAACTGTTCACAAGTGTTATGGTATAATTTGAATGCAAATTGAGCAAAAAATCTGGGGAAACGTAATCATCAATGTGTAAAATGTGATAGTCATGAGGAAAAAACGAGAATTACCGAAAGGGTGTGGGAGGCATTGTGCGGGAAGAGGACCAAACAACTAGTAGCCTTGGCTGTATTATTTGTTCTAATGTTTATTGGTGGATGTTTTTTTGTGAAAGCCAATCAAGCAAAGGAATTTGAGAAAAACGATTATGGGGTGTTTTTAAATGCGGACGCCTCATCTTTGGAACGATTTAAAATGTATGAAACGATTGTAATTGATGCACAGTATTTTACAAAAAGGGATATTGAATTGCTCCATCAAAATGGAACAGTCGTATATACATATCTAAATATTGGGTCGATTGAAAACTTCAGGGAGTACTATACAACCTATGCGGAACTGGCAATCGGTGAGTATGAGCACTGGGAGGAAGAAGAATGGGTAGATGTAGCAAACCCAGACTGGCAGAAGTTTATAGGACAGCTTTCTCAGGAACTATATGAAAAAGGTGTTGACGGATTCTTTATAGATAATTGTGATGTATATTATTACAATCCGCACGAGAGTATTTTTGAAGGCATTACAGCGATTCTACAAAACATAATGACGTTTGGAAAAGCGGTCATCATCAACGGTGGAGATACTTATGTGGCGGAATATAGGGAACGCTATGGGGCGATTGATCAGATTATGACAGGTGTAAATCAGGAATCAGTATGGAGCAGTATTGATTTTGATAGCGGAACTTTTGGTGAACAAACGAGCGAGACGAGAGAGTATTTCTGCAAATATTTGGAAACGTGCAAGGCGGATGGGGTGGAAGTGTATCTTTTGGAATATACAACTAATCAAAAACTGATTCAAAAAATAAAAGAATACTGCAAGGAGCAAGATTTCCATTTTTATATTTCCAATTCCCTTGAACTTAGATAATGAGTGTTGAGAAATACGAAAAAGATGAGCAAATTAAGTTTCGTCACTTCGTTCCGTCAAGGTGGCTACACCCCCTTGCGCCGCTAAAGCGGCTATCCCCTGTGGACTTGCCGTCCGCAAACGGTTTTGACAAACCGTTCGCCGCCAGCAAGTTTGAAAATCAAGAATCTTAATTTGATAAAGGAGTGTGATTCTATGAAAAAGAAATTACCCATAATCCTCTTGGGTGTTATTTTGGCTTGTGTGTTGGTTTTCGGTTTCCTTTATGCAAACAATGACATTGGTAAAACCGCAAACAGTTTAGAAGCAGACATTCGCCAATCTCAAAAAATTTTGGATGATTGGATTGTTGATGGAAGCATTTCCGACACAATGGCTGCATTTATTTCTTACCCACAGGACAAGACAGACCACACTTTTTCTGTCTATGTAAATCGCCCTGGCTTGTCTTTTGGATATTTCTTCCGTGGTGGTGGAGATATAGTTGAGGTTGATGATTACATTGCAGAGTTTGTTGTTGAGGGAAATAACGAAAGGGCATTTATCTCAATGAATACCCAAAATATTGTTCGACTTGAAGTAGATGATGGCAACGGCATTCAGGTGATTGATATTGATAGTGGCAAGCCTTTCGCCATTGTCCTGCCCCTCAATGTAGGAAACATCTGTTTCTATGATACGAATGGAAATGTTGTGGAATATCTTCGCCAACAACTTTGACCAACTTCAATTTACCGAACTGAACACAACAACTGAATACCGAAAAACTGACCGTTGACTGGTCGCAATCTGCGAAAAGTTGACGGTCTTTTTTTATCCCCATTTTCAAAAAAGGAGGTCACGAAAAATGGCAAAACCGAAAAACCTTGAACAGCTCCGAGCCGAAAAGGAACAGGTCGAGACACAGCTTGCACAGGAACAGCACAAGCTGGAGCGTCTGGAGAACAGAAAGAAGTATC
>ENA-OZSN01000452-OZSN01000452.1-human-gut-metagenome-genome-assembly--contig:-NODE-452-length-11206-cov-4.824859_pt1 | contig 11206 bp, 8 predicted proteins | sample MGYA00244126_ERZ653974 | MGnify/ENA primary metagenome ERZ653974 (study PRJEB26926, sample SAMN06164524) | human gut metagenome | biome: ENVO:00009003; feature: ENVO:2100002; material: ENVO:00002003... | reverse complement strand
TCGTCGGCAGCGTCAGATGTGTATAAGAGACAGCGCCGGAGAAGGTGGCACGTTTTAACAGGGAGATCAAGATTTTCTCGGAGCGCTGGCCGGAGATCCTTAAAGATGGAGATCCTTACTACAATCCGAACCTGACGCTGCGGCCCGGCATGTTCGTCCGCGTCCGCGCCACGGTGAAAACGCTGGAAAACGCCGCGCTGGTGCCTCCGCGCGCCATTCTGTCCGCCCAGAGCGCCAAATTCATCATTTACCTGGATGACAAGAACATTCCCCACATGCAGGTCGTCAACCTCGGCCCCGTTGTTGACGGCATGCAGGTAATCAACATCATTCCCATGCCGCACTCCACCTTCACGAAGGACAGCCCCATCGTAGTGGAGGGAATCATGCAGGCGGCCAAGGTGCAGGGACAAGCCCCCGTCAAGCCGCTTCCCTACAAGCCCGTAGTTTCCCAGCCCGTCATGCCCTCCATAGGGGCCCAGTCCTTTGAAAAGGCCAAGACGCCAGAAGGCATGAAGGATGGAGAAGCCCAGCCGTCCTCCAAGTAACCTCCCTTATCCGGAGACCCACCATCTTCCCTTTTCCCGCGCATTTTCATGATTTAACGCCATGTCCAGCTTCTTCATCAAACACCCGACCATTGCCATCGTCATCTCGATCGTGATGATCCTGCTCGGCGGCCTGTCCCTGATGGGGCTGCCCATTGAGCAGTATCCGAACATCGTCCCGCCCACCATCAAGATGCAGGCGACCTACCCGGGCGCGAATGCGGAGACGGTGGCCAATTCCGTAGCCTCCCCCATTGAGCAGTCCATTTCCGGCGTCGTGGGGATGGATTACATGACTTCCACCAACGCCAACAACGGCATTTGCTCCCTGAGCATCGTCTTTGAAGTTGGCACGGACCCCAACATGGACCAGACTCTGGCCTACATGCGCTACGGGCAGGCCACCGCCCAGATTCCCGCGGAGGTCTCCCAGATGGGCATCACCATCACGCAGTCCACAGGCAGCCCGCTGGCCGTAATCAACCTGTATTCTCCGGATGACAGCCTGAACGCCATCTTCCTGAGCAACTATGCCTACGTGAGCCTGGTGGACCCCGTGAAACGCGTTCCCGGCGTGGGCGACGTGCAGGTGTTCGGCGCAGGCCGCTACGCCATGCGCATCTGGCTGGACACCACCAAAATGGCCGCTCAGAACATCTCCGTGGGAGAAGTCCAATCCGCCATCCAGGCGCAGAACACCGTGATTCCCGGCGGCCAGATCGGCGCGGAGCCGGCCCCTCCCGGAACGGAATTCACATACAGCATCCAGACCAAGGGACGCCTTCAGACGGCTGAAGAATTCGGCAACATCATCATCCGTGCGGACGGGAACAAGCTTCTTTACCTGAAAGACATCGCCAAGGTGGAGCTGGGTTCCCAGACTTATAACGTATCCAGTAAATACAACGGCAGGGATTCCGGCGCCATCGCCGTGTACGCCGCTCCCGGCTCCAACGCCATCAACACAGTGGACGCCCTGGTCAAGCTCTTTGAAGACCGCTCCCGCAGCTTCCCCGCCGGAATGGAATACAACCTGACGCTGGACACCACGCTGGCCGTGCGCGCCTCCATTGAGGAAATTGAGCACACGCTGGTGGAAGCCCTCCTGCTGGTGGTTCTGGTGGTGTTCGTCTTCCTGCAAGGCTGGCGCGCCACGCTGATTCCGGCCATCGCCGTTCCGGTTTCCATCATCGCCACCTTCGCGCTGTTTCCGCTCCTGGGCTTCACGTTGAATACCATCTGCCTCATGGGCATGGTGCTGGCCATCGGCCTGGTGGTGGATGACGCCATTGTGGTGGTGGAAGCCGTGGAATCCCACATGGAGCGCGGCCTCACGCCCCGCCAGGCGGCCTTCGCCGCCATGGAGGAAGTATCCGGCCCCGTCATCGCCATCGCCTTGGTGCTGGCGGCGGTGTTCCTGCCCTCCCTGCTGCTGCCGGGCATTACAGGCACGCTCTTCCAGCAGTTTGCCGTGACCATCGCCATTTCCATGCTCATTTCCGCGTTCAACGCGCTGACGCTCTCCCCGGCTCTGTCCGCCATTCTGCTCAAACCCAAGGACCCGACCAAGGGCGGCCCGCTGAAATTCTTCTACCGCGTTTTCAACCGCAGTTATGACGCCACGGCCAACGGCTACACCAAAGTGTGCCACTTCCTGACCCGCAAGCTCATCATCTCCATTCCGCTGCTGGCTCTGATCGCCTACGCGATTGTCCCCGTAGCCAAGAAAATCCCCAACGGCTTCCTGCCGGACGAAGACCAGGGCTACCTGTTCGCGGCCCTGATCATGCCGGAAGCCCGTTCCCTCCAGCTGACTACGGCCGCCGCGGACAAAGTTTCCGAACTCATCCGCCAGAACCCGAACGTAAAAGACGTGATTGCCATCTCCGGCTTCAGCCTGCTGACGGGCGTGCAGAGCACGAACAACGCCTTCTTCTTCGTCATGCTCAAGCCCTGGGAGGAACGCCCCAATCCGGACCAGAGCGCCCAGGCGGTCACTGCCCAGCTGAACGCCCTGCTGACCACGAAAGTTTCCGAAGGCATCACCATGTGCTTCCAGCCTCCGGCCATTGCGGGGGTAGGTTCCGCCAACGGCGTCACCTTCATGCTGGAAGACCGCGACGGCAAGGGCACGGAATACCTGGCGGAACAAACGGACATCTTTGTGAAGGAAGCGAACAAGCTTCCGATATTCGACCCGAACAACAACGGCGGCGTGCGCAGCGTGATGTCCTTCGCCGTGGAACAGAAAGATGTGCGGCTGGATGAAGAAAAATGCGCCACGCTGGGCGTCAGCATCAGTGAAGCCAACAGCCTGCTCCAGGCCTACATGGGTTCCCTGTTCATCAACTACATCACCCTTTACGGCCAGCAGTGGCAAGTGTACATCCAGGCGCAGGGCAGTGACCGCACCGGAACGGACATGCTCAAAAACTTCTACGTGAAGAACAACACGGGAAGCTCCGTCCCCCTCTCCACCCTCGTGAAAATCACGGATATCAAAGGGCCGGAATTCCTGCTACGCCAGAACCTGTACAACTCATCCAAGCTCATGGTCACGCCCGCCCAGGGCTACTCCAACTCCCAGGCCATGGAGGCGCTGGAAAAAACCTTTGAAGCCAGCATGCCTTCCGACATGGGCTACAGCTATGCGGACATGAGCTACCAGGAACAAAAAATCCAGAACGGTATCGGCATCGTGCAGATTTTCCTGCTCTCCTCCGTCTTTGTCTTCCTGATTCTGGCGGCCCTGTATGAACGGTGGTCCCTGCCCCTCAGCATCTTCATGACGGTGCCCATCGCTGCCCTCGGCGCGTTCCTGGGCCTGTACTGGTTCGGTTATGAATTGAACCTGTACGCGCAAATCGGCCTGGTGATGCTCATCGGCCTGGCGGCCAAGAATGCCATTCTGATTGTGGAATTCGCCGTCATTGAAATGGAACGCGGCAAAACGCTGATGGAAGCGACGCTTTCCGCCGCAAGAATCCGCCTGCGCCCCATCCTGATGACATCCTTCGCTTTCATTCTGGGCTGCGTTCCGCTGGCGCTGGCCTCTGGTTCCGGCGCTTATTCCCGCAATATCATCGGAATCGTGGTCATTGCCGGGATGACGATGGCGACGGTCGTGGGCATTTTCCTGATTCCGTGCTCCTTCTACTTCATCATGAAGCTCTTCCGCGTACGCATCGCCCGGAAGACGGTGGAAACGGAAGACCCGGACGAAATCATCGCCCGCAAACACCTGTTCCACGAAGCCCATGAATCATTAAAAGGGTAAAACCGCCCCTGCAACCATCTAAAAACAGACTAAACGCATATGCGAACAAACCCATACATCACACGCGCCATCCTGCTGGGAACGGCTTTTGCCGCCTCCTCCTGCATGATGGGCCCCGACTTCAAACCGGTGGACATGCCCATGCCCGCGGCATTCAGGGGAGCCCCTGCAGCGACGGAATCCATTGCGGACCTTCCTTGGTGGAAAGTTTTCAAAAACAAGGACCTTCAGGACCTCCTGACGGACACCTACAATAACAACCGCGATTTGAAAGCTACCATGGCGCGCGTGGAAAAGGCACGCCAGTACATCACCATCACGGAGGCCCCGCTCTTCCCGTGGGCGGATTATTCCGGCTCCGTCAGCAAAGGCTCCAACTATACCGGCGGCAGCATCGCCCAGACTACCGGAACCACATTGACGCCTGGAGCGATTGATGCCGGCATTTCCTGGGAACTGGATATCTGGGGCAAAACGCGCCGGATGACGGAAGCGGCCCGCGCGGATTATCTGGCTTCCGAAGAAGGCCAGCGCGCGCTCATGCTTTCCCTGCTCCGCCAGGTGGCGGACTCCTACCTCCAGCTCCTCCAGCTGGACGAACAGCTTGCCATCGTGCAGAAATCCGTGGAATCCTATTCCGAAAGCCTGCGCCTGTTTGACGAACAGCTTGAAGGCCAGGTAGGCGACAGGCTTCAGGTGGCTTCCGCCAAGGCGGCTCTGGCCTCCTCCCAGGCCCAGATTCCCGCCATTCAGGTGCAAATTGCCAATCTGGAAAATGCAGTCTCCGTCCTGGCCGGACGCGCTCCCGGCCATATCCGCCGTTCCGGCAGCACCCGGGACATCGCCTATAACGTCAAGGTTCCCGCCGGCATTCCGGCCTACATCCTTTCCAGAAGGCCTGACGTCCGCCAGAGCGAATACCAGCTGCGCGCCGCCAATGCGGAAGTGGGCGTGGCCATTGCCAATTACTTCCCGACCATCTCCCTGACGGCGGCGGGCGGCCTCGCCTCCGCGGATCTGCGCCACGTGCAGGGGCGCCGCGGCGGCTGGGGCCTGGGAGCCAATCTGACCGGCCCCCTCTTCCAGGCGGGCAAGCTGACGGCTTCCGAAAAGGCGGCCAAGGCCGAATTCCTGGCGGCCAGAAACGATTATGAACAAACGGTTCTCAATGCCCTGGCGGAAGTTTCCAGCACGCTTATCCAGAGGGACAAGCTGCGCAGCATCACCGCCACCCAGTCCGAGGCCGTGGAAGCCTACCACACGGCGGTGAAACTCTCCTTTGAACGCTACCGCACGGGCCTTTCCAATTACATTGAAGTATTGTACGCCCAGCAGAACCTGTACCCCGCTCAGATTCAGCTTTCACAGTATTATTACCAGCACGCCAGCACGCTGGTTTCCCTGTACACGGCCCTGGGCGGCGGCTGGAACATGAGCCACAAGGCTATCATGGACGGCCCTGCCAGGCAGTAAAACGCGCCCCTTAAAACAGGGAATTTTCCTGACTGTTTTTTCATCCTCCGGCAAGTACGGCTTGCCGGAGGATTTGTTTTCCGGCCATGGGGAAAACGCCGGTTCTCCAACTGCCTCCCCGTCCTGTCCGGAGACTGCGGGCCTCCTTCGCCCGGCCGCAGGAACCGCGGGCCGGGAACGGAATTCCCAACGGAGAGGCCCTTTCTCCTGTTCTTCCTCACATCCGGAAAGTGCAAGGTCTCCAGCCGCCCCCCTCTCTTCTTTCCCCGCAGAAACGGAGGCCTTGTCGGAATCGATTCAATTTCCGCCCACTCACGGTCAACAGGCCGCGGAACAATTTCATTTCGTTTTTCAGGAATGAATGACCGTTGCTCCCGATATTCCATCATTTCCAATAAGGCAAGGCATCTCCTGCTTTTTTATCCCTGATGTTCAACCTCCTGCCGGATTCCTAATCCGTTTGCGGCATCCTGCCCTTCCAACAGGAGTCAAGGCAGGAAAATCATGGCAAAAGAAATGGACCGGAAAAGACCAGCACCCGGCAATACTAATGAAAGTTAATGCATTACATCAAATAACACACTTATCATCAATATTTTTAATTGTTGGCGGATTAGGAATCCGATAAAAAGCGGAATCCCTTTATGCAAGGGCTTTTCTACCAATTGACATGAAGACTAAATATCTTGCCCTCCTGATCGCCGCCATGGGAAGCAGCCTGTCCTTCGGGGCTTCCATCGACGGCCTGGACGCGGCTTATTCAAAAGATTCCACCGTCTATGACGGAACCTCCGGCGATGCGTTGACTGTATCCTCCCCCACGACTATTGGCGTAAACAACACCGCCCACAGGACAATGGCTTTCACGATTTCCGGTCTGGGAAGCACTTCAGAGTCAAATGTAGGATTGCTGTTTACCTATAATACCGGCTCTTACAAAAATCTGGAAGGGTTGGGGTTTCAACTTTCGGAGTCAGGAGATCTCACCCTGTGCGCCGGAGGTTTTGCTTACAACGGAGGCACTAATTCCTCCCCCTGGAAAGCACAAACGTTTTCCGATTATTCCACCAGCAAGCCTCTGACCCTGTTTTACACATTCAATGCAGGGAATGTCTCTATCTCCGCCATGCTGGGCAACGACACATCCACACTGACCACGCTGACCACATTGAGCAGCGGCGCTTCCTTCAGCAACCAAAACATGACCCAGATCAATTTTTCCGCCAAAGACACCTCCGGAAACACATGGAGCGCTCCGAACGGAATCACGGGAGAATACACCTTGAATAATTTTGACCTGTACACGGCCGTTTTGACAGAAGACCAGATGAGGGAATATGCCCTGAGCGCCGTTCCGGAACCGGCTGCGGCCTCTCTCGGCCTGCTGGGGCTGGGTACCTTTCTGATGCGCCGCCGCAGGGCCTGACTTTTTCCTTACCGCGTCCATTCCTGCTCCGTTCAGGGATGGACGTTTTCTTAACTCTTTTTCAAATATCCTTTTCATTTTTCCTTGACGCTCTGATGAAAATCCGGCTCCCTCTCCCCCTCCTGGCTGCCCTGGCGGCGGCATTTCCCGCAGCAACCGCCGCCCCGGCGGGCACGGAACTGGGAAACGTCATGTACGTAGGGGACTCCATCACCCACGGGGTCAACAGCGCCTCCTACCGCTGGGCCCTCCATAAAATATTTACAGACAACGGTATTTCCTACCAGGCGGAAGGAGTCAAAACCGGCAATTATTCCGGGGGCGTTACTGCGGGGACCTCCTACGGGGGCCAGATATTCAACAATGAACATTCCTCCCAGGCAAGCGCCAGGGCCTGGGAAATATCCGGCAGGAACAGCGGAAGCAGGTTTGACGGCTCCAACATTTACAACTGGCTGGGGCTTTCCGGCACCAAGGCAAACGGAAACGCCTATTCAGGCCAGACATTCACCGGGGACAATACGCCGGATACCTTTTTCATGATGATCGGCACCAACGATCTCCTTTCCGACGGAAACAACGCCACGCTGGCGGACCGCCTTGACTCCGTTTCCCAAAACCTCCTGAACGATATGGACACCATCGTGGAGGCCATGTTCCAGGCCAATGAACATGCAAATGTCATCATCCTTACCATTCCCTGCTGGACCCGGCATTCCAACGGCAATTCGGACGCCACCCACCAGGCCGTGGCTGATTACAATGATCGTCTGAAAACATGGGGGAATGGCAGGCAGAACGTCACGGTCATTGACATCAATGCCGGCCTCATTGACGTAACATCCTCCACGCCGTTCTACGGCGTGAGCTCCATGTTCAACAACCCCGGCAGCGACGGCCTCCATCCCAATGCCCAGGGAGATCTGCTTATGGCCGGGAATATCGCCAGGGCCATGGGCTATGCGGGGCGCACCGCCGGACAGGAAAGAAAAGACGCTGGCGGCCTGGCCATCAATTTTCACCAGGGCGGGCAATCCCCCGCATGGAGCTCGAACAGCCAGTTGGAAAATAAAGGGTTTTCCCTCGCCAATGTCACTGTGGACGAGAACGGCATCAGCCTGGGGCAATCCGGGGAAAGCTCCATTTCCTATTCCTGGGCGGAAGGGACGGAGCTGCAAAACGGCTTCACCTTTGATTGCAACCTGGTTCTGGGAAACGGCGCAGCAGACGGATGGGATACTGCCTCCGATTTCAGCATCAGCCTGGGGAACAGCTCCTTTTACGGCACGCTCAATATTAATGAGGCCTACATCAAATGGGGCGATGCCATTCTGTATTCCCTGGACATGTCCGCCAATGCGGAAAACCTGCGTATGGCATATATCTGCGGCAATGATATGGAAGGACTGAAAGGCGGTTATTACGTCTGGCTGGGAGACATGCTGATTGGGGAAGCGCTTTCCGTTACCTCCGGCTCCGGCTGCAACGGCCTCACCATTCAATACAACGGCAGCGGAACCGCTGTTCTGCACGACCTAGCCCTGGACGGCACGGGTTCCTATGCCCCTGCCACTTCCGGAATGCTTAACGCGGAAAAGTCTTTTATTTCTTCCGGCTCCTTCACCCAGGGTGGAACACCGGAAGGCAATATTGAGTGGAAAACGGAGGGATTCACCAAAACCGCTGATAATCTGGCCGGCTCCGGTACCTTTAATGCCCGCGCCCAGGCGGATTCCTCCGCAGGGGGAACGGGGAATTCCGTGAACGTCTCCATTACCTCCGGAAACGCCACTCATATTTATGCGAACAGCGGCAACTACACGGGAGACGTCTGGCTGACCATCTCCAAGGAGGGACAGGCCTCCGCCTGGTACGGAGCTCACGGAGCTTCCGGCACGCTCAACGGGAACGCCTTCCTCCGTTTCACGGATGCCGCCACAGGCGGAAGCACGGTCTTCGGAGCCGTGAACGCCGCCGGCGTCACCGGAAACGTTTATCTGGAATTCTCTGCGGAAAACGCCTCCTTCGGCACCTTTACCAGCAATAATTCCTCCTCTGTGGTCGGCTCCTATGCCACGGATATCCAGGGGAATGTGGACATTGTGGTCAACTCCGGCACCTTCAACCATCAAATCATGGGCGGCATCTTCGCAAATGCCAGAACCGGAACCACCACCATTGGAGGAAACACGCATGTTTACATCAACGGCGGCTCCGTCACCGGAAATGTTATGGGCGGCGGCCTGACAGGCTCCATTTCCGGCGGCGCCAACGTCACCGTCACAGGCGGCGTTATCAGCGGTTCCGTTTACGGCGCGGGCCAGGGCGGCTCTATCCTGGCAGGAAGCTCGGTTTGCTTGACAGGAGGCCTGGTTAAAGGGGACGTCTACGCCGGAGGCAAGGCGGGTTCCATTCAGGGGGACACGTCCGTCACCATCACCGGAAACACGGCCACGCTTTATAACGGGAACTCCTGGGGCAGCATCTCCGGCGGCGGTTCCGGCGGAACGGTGGAGGGAAACTCCACCGTACGCATCCAGAATCTTTCCTCAGGAACGACGGCCTACGGCTTTGACAAGTACGCCGGAAACATCAGCGGAGGAACCAACGTAAGCGGAGACAGGAGCCTGGTGCTGGACCATGTAACCGTGGACAGCCTCCTGGCTTCCCTGAGTGACTTCACCCATATCTCCGCCGTCAACCAGACCCGCACCTCACTGGATTCCCTGGGCGGGGCGCTCACCGTAACCATTGAGGCGGGAAGCAGCCTTATCCTGAACGGAACCTCTGACCTGACCACGCTTATTCTGGGGGAACACGCCTCCCTGACGCTTCAGGGGCTCACCGCAGATGCGGTCATCGTAGACATTACGGGAACAACTAATTACACACTCTCCCTGACAGAGATACCTGCCAGCCTGGACAATATCAAATTCCTGAACGACGGCGTTCTGTACGACGCGGCCATGTCCATGGATCTTCAGGCCAATTCCGCCATGCTTTTCGCCCAGGTGCCGGAACCCGGAAGCGCCGCCCTGGCCCTGGCAGGACTGGCCCCCCTCCTGTGGAGGAGGCGCAGAAAAATGTCCCATTGAGGCCCTTCGTTTTCTTCAGGCCCCTCTGTTTTTAAACAGTTCCAGTGCGAGCTGAGACCAGGTCTCCAGTTTCTCAAACATTTCCCCGGACAATTCCTCCGGAGAAACAAAACGGAGATTGGCCAGAGCCGCTTCATTCGCGCGCACACGGTCCGTATCCAGCTCAAACAGGTGGACAATGCCCAGATGCACGGCCCCCACGTCATTGGTATCGTCATTAATCACGCCGAGAACCCGCTGGGTGCAGTTCCCGTCAATAACCAGTTCCTCGCGGATTTCGCGCTCCACTCCGGCCAGATAGGTGGAAACGTCGTCATGGCCGGATTGGCGGTCCACCGGATTGATATGGCCTCCGATGCCGATGGAGCCCTTGTCATGCAGGCGGGCCTCGCCGCCGGAGCCTCCGCGCGTGTAATGCAGAATGCGGCCCTGGTGGCAGAAAATGGCATAGGCGATGATCTGTTTGTGGGAAGGGTCATTTTCCGCAGCCTCCCGGTCCATGAACGAGGCGACGCCCGGCTTCATGAACGCATTCAGATAATGATCCCCGCCTTCCCGGTGTCCCTGGAAATAACCCGCTTCCTCAAAGGCGGCGCGGGGAACCACCAGAACCTGTTCTCCATGGTAACGTGACATGGAAACACCCTACCCGTTTTCATCCCGCGCTCAACAAAAAAGGCGCTGAAACGGCAAATTTGCCCCTTCCTTCAGGAAGGCGCGGGCTGCCCCTCCGCATCAGGAGACATCCCTCACTTCCACGCCATGATTCCGGAACCTGCGCATGATGCTTTCCAGCTGTTCCGCATCCATGAGATGGAGCGGCAGCCACAGCACCAGCTTCTTGCCGAACAGGAACAGCAGCGCGTGGCGCGTCCTGCACAACGTGGAAAAACGGTCGTAGGGAATATTCATGGGGGCAACGCCCTTGCTGGAGAACGTCAGGTAATCCTCATGAAAAACGTAATCCTTTTCCTGATGGTACATGGGCACCTTTTTATTGGCGGCCAGAGCGGCCTTTGCCAGAAAGGGGACGTAAAACCAGGACAGGATAATCGCCATCAGCGCCCCGGCCAGGGACAGCCAGGCGAATAAGGGCAGTGGGCGCAGGGAAAAGGAATACAGCGCCATCAATACAAAAAAGGCCGTAATGGCCAGGTCCAGCGGCTTTTTCCACCTGGGGCGCACCGCATGGTACCATGCCACCAGCACCTGGGTTGCCAGGCGGTCGGAAGGTACGGGCTTGACGAGTTTGATGACTTCTGAATCCTGCATCATGGCGGCAGGGTATCTTCATTCCCGCTGAAGAAAAAGCCTAAAAGCAGGCTCTTCCGCCGCCATTGTGTCAAAAAAGCCCCTCCGGAAAGGTCTCTTCCCCCTTTTTCCCGCC
>ENA-OZSN01000419-OZSN01000419.1-human-gut-metagenome-genome-assembly--contig:-NODE-419-length-11662-cov-5.028948_pt1 | contig 11662 bp, 10 predicted proteins | sample MGYA00244126_ERZ653974 | MGnify/ENA primary metagenome ERZ653974 (study PRJEB26926, sample SAMN06164524) | human gut metagenome | biome: ENVO:00009003; feature: ENVO:2100002; material: ENVO:00002003... | reverse complement strand
GTCTCGTGGGCTCGGAGATGTGTATAAGAGACAGCTGCTATGGAGGGACATGCGGTTCGGAGATCAGGTCTGCCGTCCGGAAGAACTGGGGGATGTGATTCTGGGCCGCAAGGACTGCGCCGCCAGCTACCATATTGCCGTGGTTGTGGACGACGCCGCCCAGGGAGTTACCCATGTAAGCCGTGGTGAGGATTTATTCCCTGTGACGGGCATCCACCGGACGCTCCAGGCCCTGTTGGGGCTTCCTGTTCCGCAGTGGTATCATCACCGGCTGGTGAAGGATGCTTCCGGCAAGCGGCTTGCCAAGAGGGACAGGAGCCTGAGCCTTCAGGAAATGCGTGCCGCCGGGATGCGGCCGGAAGACGTGTTCCGGCTGATGCGGGAGAGCTGAGGGATTTTCATTCCCTTATAGGCGGGGGTGCGTTGTTCCGCCGGGAAAGGCAGGGGGTAGGCTGTGGCTTGCGTTTTTCCAGCAGCCGGTCGGGTGGTTTTCTTTCCGATGCAGAGCAGGCATGCATAAGCCGCCGCCAGGGTCAGCAGGAGAAGGGAGCTCAGGATGGCCAGCAGATTCAGATGCCCCAGCGGGATGAGCCATGCGTGCGGCATGGCTGCCGTTCCTGCCAGTATCTGGGGAAGCCAGATGAAAACCGCCTGGGAAAACAGGCTGACGGCTGTGAAGGCCAGCCCCGAGGCCAGGGTGAGCCATACCGCCGGAAGTACCGGCAGGAATGTTTCATGGATGTTTTTTTTCATGGCCCGTGCCGTTCCTGCGAATATGGAAATGAGAAACAGGGGGGCCAGCAATGCGGCGGCAGGGAGGGTGTCCCAAAGGAGCCATGTGCAGAGGGGGGAGACGGCCGTCAGGAGGCCCGCGCTCTTAATCAGGAGGCCCCGGGGCGGCGGGGCTGGTGCCGCGGCGTGGTTCATATCCGTTAATCGGGCCAGACATTGCCGGGCGTGCTTCCCTGGGTAATGACGACTTCCTGGCCTATTTTCAGGGTGAAGTTTGGCGTTACTTCCTGCTGTACTTCCACAAGTTCGTTCGTATCCTTGAGCTTGACGCGCACGCGGATCATTTTGACGGCTTCCACCCTGCCGTCCACGATGGAGCCTGTGGCGGAAGCCAGTTTTGAGGTCCCCATGCCGATGATGCCGGGAGTCATGGCCTCCGCCGCCGTTCCGGCCATGTTGGCAAAGGTGCCGTCGTCCGTGGAGGTAAGGACGTTGATTTCCTTGATGCGGACCACGTTGCCCAGCTTGATGGTCGTCACTTTGCCGGTGGCGATTTCCAGATTGCTTTTTTGGGTGCAGGAGAAAAGGACAGGGAGAATAAGAAAAGCGGGAATGAATGGAAGCGGATTCATGATGAACGTAGTTAACTACGCTGGCGGGGTTAAGCGTTTTTCAGCGTGTGGGAAGAATTGTGTAGGTAGCCAGATACAGGAGCAAATGGAGGGAGGAGAGTGCCAGTACCCTGTTCATGCGGCTGTCCGCGGGCGTTTTGCGGATTAGGAGCATCAGATACCCGCCGAAGAGGATGGAGGGTATCCACATCCACCACGTATGGGACAGGTTCAGGTGAAGGGCCCGGCTGGATGTGGGCAGCGTGATGTAGGCAGCCAGGATGAAAGACTGGGTCATGGCGCGCGCCTTTCCTTCCCCCAGCCGCACGGCCAGCGTGCGCTTGCCCGTAGTGAGGTCTTCCTTTCTGTCGCGGATATTGTTGACGGATATCATGACGGCGCACAGGAGGCCGCATTGAATGCCTGTTACGATGCCGGCATTGTACACCGCAAGCGATTCCACCAGCGTGCCTATCTGCACCAGAATGGTTCCCAGTACGGCAACCAGTCCGAAGAAGAGGATGACGAATATTTCCCCCAGGCCCTTGTAGGCCAGCGGCCACGGCCCTCCCGTATAGCCATAGGTGAAGTAGAGGGACGGGATGCCGATGGCGAGGATGGGCCAGCCGCGCAGTTCGATAAGGGGAAAGGCCAGAAGGCACGCTCCCAGCAGGAAGAAGAGGCCGATGAGCATGACTGTTCTGTGGGAGAGGGCTCCGCTGGCCGTCATGCGCACGGGCCCGGTTCGCCGTTCCGTATCGGCGTGCTTGGCATGGTCAATGGCGTCATTGAAAAAATTGCAGGCAATCTGGAGGCACAGGCAGGAAGTCAGTGTCAGGAGGGCCAGGGACGCATTCCAGCTGCCGGTCAGTTTCTGCACCACCATGCAGCCTGCCCATACCGGAATCAGGGAGGCGGTGAGCGTCTTGGGGCGTGCCGCCAGAAAGGCGGAAGTAATGATATTCATGTGAGGGAAGGCTCCGTAATCAGCGGAGGATGGGGCCGAGGCGGCGGAGGGTTTCCTTAATGAGTGAGACGTGCCATTGCCCGGGGGCCATTTCCTCTTCTCCCAGGTAGCCATATACTAGGCAGGAACCCAGTTGAGAGTAAAGCAGGCGGGAGACGGGTCCCATGGGCCCCATTCCCATGACGGCGATCGGCCCCTTGGGCTTGGTGAAAAGCTGTACTCCTGTCTGGATGTCCGAGGCCAGGCAGGGCGTGAATGCAAATTTGACGATATCCGCCTTGTAGGAGCGCGCCTTTTTTTCCTGTTCGCGCAGGTAATCCACACCCGGAGTGATTTGGAAATCATGGGTGGAGCCGATGATGATGACATCCCGCTCCCGCGCTTCCATAACCAGTTCCCTGGCGTGGCGCATGGCCTTGATTTCAATGTCCATGGCGGCGGCATACGGCATATAGGCCCGGAGCAGGGCAAAGCGCTCTTCTTCCGGGATGCGGCGCAGCCCTCCTTCCTCATGGCAGCGCACGGTGACCAGCAGGGGCATCTCCGGCCGGAACTCCATAACCTGTTCAGTCGTGAGTTCCGGGGGAAGGGCATCCACGCGCAGTTCCACTAGATCGCACTGGTCTGTTAAATCTTTTCCTTTCAGCGTTTTCCATAGCTCCCACGAGGTAACGGACGCAACGATTTTCGGCGGATAGGCCTGATGTTCACGTACAATCTGCTGCATACATCCTACTATCCCAGCAAAGGAAGGAAGGTCAATCTTCTATTGATGAGTTCCACTTCATTTTGGGGCCGAGTATGTCAGTTTGCCTGCCTTTTCCCCTTTTGGAACTGTGTTTTTCTTCCTGTGCCAGCCCTGTTGACCGGTTTCCCGGCAGACGGATTGACGGATGTTGGCGCCGGCTGCCGTTCAAGATGCCGGCAGGGCTGTTTCGTATGGTCCGTTTCCTTGTTGTGGCGGAGGGCGTTATTTTCCTGCCTCTGCACGTTAAAAACATGTTGAGAATGGAGGTCCGGCTTGAAAAGGGAGTTCGGATGGAGCTAGGTGAAGGCCATGAATATGCTTTGGTCAAGGTTATTGCGGATGGGGCGGAATCCCTTTTGGGCGGCTTTGGATGCCGTGCTGGTGGTAAGGACGGAAAAAGATTCGTCCGGACATCCGGAATGGTCCTGGAAGGCGTATGTCCCGCATGGCGTTCCGGTTCATGAATTGCCTCCGGTGCCCGTTCCTCTTCCGGAAGGGGATTGGGATAAGGAGCGGTTTCGTAAGGAAAGACGGAAAGCTGCCCGGGTGTTGGGTCACCAGGCCGCTTTAACGCTGGCTTCTTCCTTCCATTTCTCCCGTTTCATGATTGTGGAGGAAGAGTGCCGTTTCAGGCTGCCGGTAATAGGTTCCACGGCGCGGATGCTTGGGCAGCTGCTGAAAGGCTGCCGGGAAAGAACTGCTCTGTTTTTAAGTGAGCCGCGTTTGTCTCCCCATACGGCCTGCTCCGTGGCGAAAGGAGAAAAATCCATCCTGCTGCGCGTAACGGATATGGCGGCATCAGCTGCGTATGTGATGGACCTTTCCTTATGTGAACGCATTCTTTTATCTCTTCCGTCAGATCAGCGGGTCTGGCCATGGCTGAGGTATTATGGTTCTCTGGAGGAATGGTTTGCCCGGTATCTGGGACGTTATGGTGATTTGTATGCTCTTTCCCCTGCGTTCGTTTCCTGCGGAGAGGGCGCTCCCATGCCCTCCCTCTGCAAATCCCTGGGCCATTTCAATAATGCACGCACCAAATATACGGATCTGTCTTATCTGGTGAATCCGGCGGTCAATTCATGGCGCTGGCTGAAAAACGTGAACATTTTTTCCGGCAGAAAAAGGCTTGGGTGAGACCTCTGGGATGCGTTTTGCTCCGGCTTCGCCGGATTACCGTTTGCGGGGGATGAACGTCTGCATGGCTGGGGCTGCCGCCTTACGGCAGAGCTTGAAATAGGGTGTTCCGTGCGCCCGTCATCTCAAAAGCAAAACCCCGGACCGCAGGCGGTCCGGGGCGGCTCCCTTTTTCCGGAGGGAGGATGCCGTGATATTAGAGGGGTTAGCTGGCTCCTTCGTCGCACAGGATCTTGACAAAGCCTTCCTCCTGGAGGCGGGTGGCGCCGCAGGCGAACTTGGCCCGGATTTGCAGGGCTTCCTCCATATCGTCGCGCACGGAAAGCTTCACTTTGAAATCATTCCATATGCCAAACTGGGCCTTGCTCTTTACCCAGGCCAGGCAGGAACGGACTCCCTCTTCTGTTTTGGGAAGCCTTTGGGTGCGGATAAATTTGAATCCCATGAAGGTGTCTATTTTCCCTTCCACCAGGGCTTTTACATTGTTGAAGTCATAACTGCTGACCTCCGTTTCACGCAGCAGATTCATGATCTGGGAACTGGTTACCGCAATGACGAGCTGGTCTCCGAACTGCGGGGCATCCTGGTTCCAGGCTTCGTTTTCCTCAAAAAGCTGGAGGGCTGCGCGCAGCTTGGCCACGGTAAGGTTGCTGGCGGATTTGGTGCCGCTGTCCACGTGATCCACGGCTATTTGCTGGCTTTCCTTGAATGGAACGGCGGTCATGCCGTCTTCTCCCACGTAGTTCGTGTCCAGGAAGCCGGAGATCATCACGTCGTCCATGCGGCGGCCTGCTGCGGCCTGGAGACCTTCAATCGTCTTGCTGACGGGAAGGTCCATGTCTCCCAGGCGGGTGGCGTCAAATTCATCGTAGCCAATGGCTTTGGTGAACGTGCGCGGCCGCATGGACCGGCGTGTGGTGGGAGCCTCGTTCAAAACGGTCTGCCCCACCCGCGTGGTTTTTTCCGTGAAGTCCAGAATGCCGAATTGATCCAGAAATACTACCTTGCCGCTCAAGTCGCGCATGACGCTGACATACTTGTCCAGCCGGGAGGCGTGCTGCTGGAGCAGGGTGCCCCATTTTCTGGTGTATTTTACCTGATAATTATCGCTGATAGTTACTGCCATGATTGCAAATATAATGATAGTTTGAATGCAGGAACGGCAATTTGGATTATCGGATCCGGAATAACCGGAGCGGTCCTGCCGCAAGCGGGATGCGGCCATGTCCCCTGCGGGATTGCGGGCCGGTCCCATCCAGCGCTAACGTGTATGGACTACAAGGCAGAAAAGCGCACCACGGCAGAATCGTGATGCGCTGTATAAGGAATGAAAAGCTCCGCTTTCCCGCTGTTAAAGAATAATTGCGTGCGGCCGTGTAGCGTGATCCGGGCCGAAAAGGGCCAGCATGCGGCCCGTTTGCCCTTTTTCCATGCGGTAGGAGTAAAAACGTTTGGTATCCGCCGCCGTGTCCAGCCCGGAATCATGAATCTGTTCTTCCGGTACCCCCGCTTCAATGAGCTGTGCCTTAATGGCCGTAGGAATGTCTTCCTCATAATGAGGCGGGCGGATGCAGGGGGAAATGACGGCAATCAGGTTGGACGGTTCCACCCCAAGGCATTTTTTCATGGACTTGATAGTGTTGGAAACGATGTTGCCGGCGGTTCCCGCCTTGCCTGAATGAATCAGGGAACGGTGGCAGTTTTCCTTGTCGTACAACCACACGGCGGCGCAGTCCGCCACGTAAATGGCAAGCACGCAGTCGGAAACTCCGGAGCAAATCAGGCCGTCCACGCCTTCCACAGGATAATTGGAGCCGATGTCCCCCACCAGGGCAACTTTCGTGCCGTGCACCTGTTCGGCGCGGCGCAGGTCTTTCCACCGCCAGCCCAGGGCTTCCACTTCCGCCTTATGGTACGGTTCCAGCCGTTCCAGCACGGTTTCGCGGTCTCCGGTGACGTCTACTCCCGGAATTCTCTCAATGAATTGGACGATTTCTCCGGGATAGGACTGGATAGGCTTCAAGAATGCTGGCGTTTCCATAATTGATGGATCAATAAATGTCGTTGGGGACATCTTGTCGTTTTGTATTACCTAGTCGAGCAAAATTTGGCGTAAAATGTCACGGACGCCGCCCGGTGACTGAGAAAAGGTTTTTTTCCGCCTTTCCGGAGTGATATGAGCAGTTCATGCTGCGCAGGTATTCTTTACTTTCCACTTTTTTTGCGGGAATGGCCGCCGTGTTTTTTTCCTTTGCTGCCTCCTTGGCCCAGGAGGCTCCTCCGGATGCCGGGCAGTTGCTGAAAAGGGTGCGCCAGGGGGCAACTCTTCAGGAAAACAAGGACATTAAGGGGCAAATACGCAAACGCAGCGTCAAAATTCCCTTTTCCATGAGTCTGCGCGGCAATCTGATAGCCTTCCAGTACCAGCTCAATAATGTCTGGAACAGGTTCGATCTGAAATTCAAGGACCGCGGCCAGGAGATCCTTTCCTGGAAGGACGGGAAAGCCGGTGTTTTGCCGGTTGCCCAGTATGCGGTGCCCATTGCGGGGACGGACGTAACGTACGAAGATCTTTCCATGCGCTACCTGTACTGGCCCCAGGCAAAAATTGTCCGGGATGATGCGGCGAGCACCGTCAAGGGGCGGGATTGCTGGATTGTCCAGATACCGAATCCTAATTCCGAGGTGGGGCAATATGCCTGGGTGCGCGTCTGGATTGATAAGGAGAACGGCGCCATGTGGCAGGTGGATGGCATTGACCGCCGCGGGGAGCTGGCTAAAAGGTTCATGATTGATTCCGTGATGAAATTGAAGGACGGATCCTGGTTTTTCAAACGGATGAAGGTGGAGGTCCGGGATCCCTCCAATCCGCGCAGAACGGTCTCCGTCAGCTACATAGATATGGACAGCCCGGAATAGCCTTCCGGTTCCCGTTCCATTCCCCGCGGAGCTTTCGGATTATTCTTTCCGGGGCATGGGGGCGGATTCCTTTTCATGCCGCACGGATGGATGATTTAGGACGTGACAAGAAGGCGGGATGGGCGTAAATCCTCCAAAAACCTGTTATGAAGAAACATTTATTCCTTGCATGTGCCCTGGCGTTCGGCCTGTCCGCCTGTTCCCAGCACCAGGAGCAGCCGGCGGAGTCCGGTTCTCCGGTGAAAACGACCATTTCTCCCGTAACTGCTCCTGGGAAAAAGCCGGACCGGCCGGCCGTGAAATTGCCTCCCAAGTCCGTTCCGGTGCCTTCCGTAAGCCCGTCCTATAATAATACTCCTCTTTCCCCGCGCATTCCGGGGGTAACGGTCAACCGTGTGGCTGTGCCGGACAAGGTGGTGGCCCTCACCTTTGATGACGGTCCCCATGGAACACTGACCCCCAGGGTGTTGGACATCCTGCGCGACAATAACGTCAAGGGTACTTTCTTCATGCAGGGCTGCAATGTGAAGGCCCATCCCCAGGTAGTGCGCCGCATGGTCAATGAGGGCCATGAAGTAGGCAACCATACATGGAATCACGTTTATCTGAGCAAAGTGCCCCGCGAAAAAGCGGAATCCCAGCTCCAGAGCACTAATGAAGCCATCCGCAACGCCTGCGGCGTTGTCCCCGTGGTCATGCGCCCCCCCGGCGGCTATACGAATGCCGGCGTGGCATCCTGGGCCCGCCAGCGCTTCGGCTTCACCACGGTCATGTGGGATGTGGACACGAATGACTGGCGCAAGCCCGGCTCCTCCGTGGTGGCCGCCCGCGCCGTGAACGGCGCCAAACCCGGCTCCATCATTCTGGTGCATGACATTCACGCTTCCACGGTGGCGGCGGTGGACGCCATTGTGAAGGGATTGAAAAACCGCGGCTATGAACTGGTGACCGTTTCCGAGCTTATCAGGAGAGGACGTGCCGCCGCCGGCCATGCTCCTTCCATGCCCGCGGCTCCTGCTGTTCCGGATTCTTCTCCTCTTGCCGTTCCCTCGATTGTGGCTCCCGCGGAGCCTGTTCCCGCTCCGGCGGAGACGGTGGCCGGCATGTAATCCCCGGTGTTTTTCCTTTTCCTTTCAACCCGGTTTCCCTGCGGAAACCGGGTTATTCATTGCCTTTCCGGAGCATTTTTCCCACCGCCCCGGAAAGGAGGCTTTCCCCTTAACGGGCACACGCACAGAAGGCTTGACCTGCTGGTGAATTTCTCCACAATCCTTTGCCGTATTATTCACACCCAATCCGGATTGAAATGTCTATGAATCTCCTGGCATCTGCCGATACTCTACCCGCACCTGGCGGAATGTCCGCTCCTCTCGCCTTCATCTACGATCTCTTCAATAACCCTCTTTTCATCTTCATTGGCGGTCTGGTGTTGCTGGGTGTGTTTTTCTGGTACCTGGGTTCCGACCAGGACAAGGTCAAGCGCAATGCCGGAACGATTTTCATTATCGGCATTGCGTCTTTTTCCCTGTTCTCCCTCTTCCAGCAGGGGTTGAAATACGGCATTGACATTGCCGGGGGCGTCTCCTTCACGTTGAGCGTGGAACCGAATATCGGAGACGACGGCAAGCCCATTCCCCTGACGGACCAGGCCATGGAACAGGCATGCGTGATCCTGACGGACCGCCTTAACAGTACCGGGGCCAATGACGTCATTATCCGCCCGAAGAAAAAAGACAACCTGAATCTTATAGAAGTTCAAATCCCCGCTGCGGATCCTGCCAAGCGCGAGGAAACCAAGGCCATCCTGACCAAAGTAGCCAAACTTCAGATTCTCCCTGTCCACCCGCGTAACAACGAACTGGTGGCGGAGGGGCGCATCCGCGTTCCCGGCTACAGGATGTATGAATATACCTTCAAAAACGGCAAGGGTGAGGACGTCACGGAAAAAATATTCCTGGAAAAGCGTGAATCGCTGACAGGCAGGGATATCGTGCGCGCCGGAGTGGATCTGGCCCGTCCCGGCCACGTCAACGTCACCCTGAGCAACGAAGGGGCGGACAAGATGTATAACCTGACTTCCCGCATGCAGCTGGGCCACGACCGCATGGCCATTGTGCTGGATGATGTGGTCAAGAGCGCTCCAACGGTCCAGGCCATTCTTTCGAAAAGTTTTGAAATCAGCGGGCTGGATGCTCCCGGAGAGGCTGAAGCCCTGACGAAGGTGCTTTCCAACCCCCTTACCAACAAGCTCAATTTTGAGTCCGCCAGTGAAATTTCCGCCTCTTTGGGGCATACGGCCCTCCTTCAGGGGGAATACGCTGGCATTACGGGATTGATCCTCTGCTTCATCATGATGATCATCTACTACCGCTTTGCCGGTTTGGTGGCTATCATGGGTCTGACGATCAATGCCCTGCTTCTTCTGGGAGCCATGTCTATCTTCGGGTTTGAGCTGACGCTGCCGGGTATTGCCGGTATTGTGCTGACTCTGGGCGTGGCGGTGGACTCGAACGTGTTGATTTATGAACGCCTGCGGGAAGAAAAGGAAATGGGGCGCCCCTTCCGCGTGGCTATCCGCAACTCCTTTGACAAGGCGTTCTCCGCCATCTTTGACTCCAATATCACCTCGCTCATTACCGCCGTCATCCTGTACTGGATGGCAACCGGCACCATCAAGGGGTTTGCCGTCACGTTGACAGTAGGCGTCATCACTTCCATGATTGGGGCGATTCTCGTTACCCGCGTCCTGTTCTACTGGGCGGATACCGTCGGCATGATGAAGGATCTTAAATTCCTCAACCTCTTCAAGAAAAAGACGAACATCGACTTCATGAGCCAGAAAATCTGGTCCTGCTCTCTTTCCGCCATTCTGCTGATGATATGCATTGTATTTGGCGCCGTAAAGGGCAAGGATTGCCTGGGCATGGACTTTACGGGCGGTTCTTCCATTTCCTATCTGGTGAACAAGGGTGACATCTCCTTCCGGGAAGTGGAAGGCGTGGTCAACAAGCTGTCCCTGACCCAGAAGGCTACGGTGCAGGAGGTGGCGGAGTCCACGGACAGCAGCAAAGTGAATATTCTGATTAATTTCTCCGACCATGCCCAGGACAAGGAGGCTATCACCACGGCATTGGACAAGGCGTTTCCGGTTCTGGACAACGCTCCGTTCAGTGAAGAAACCATCGGGCAGTCCATGGGGTACGATACGCTCATTACTTCCGCATGGGCCCTTTTCTTCGGCATTCTGGGAATCATGGTTTACCTGACGGTGCGGTTTGAATGGACCTTCGCCATTGGTGCGGTCATCGCCCTGACGCATGACGTCCTGCTGGTGCTTGGCCTGGTGATTGTCAGCGGAACGGAGCTGAATGTTATTCATATTGGCGCGTTGTTGACGGTGGCGGGGTACTCCATCAATGACAAAATTATCGTATTTGACCGCATCCGCGAATTCCTCCGCTTCTCCGACCCGAATGAAAGCGCTTCACAAATCATGAACGAAGCCATTAACCAGACGCTTTCCCGTACTATTTTGACCTCTCTTTCCACGCTGGCCGTGCTGGTGTGCCTGTACTTCTTTGGAGGTCCTTCCATGGAAGACTTCGCCTGGACGATTTCCGCAGGCATTTTGATTGGTACGTACTCCTCCATCTTCATCGCTTCTCCGGCGGCTCTTTTCTTCTCCCGGAAGCATGGGTTGCATGAAGAAGTCAGACAGGCCATGAAGGCCGGAGCCTGAGGTTTGGCGTTGAGCCGTTAAATCTCTGACCGGGGAAGGCTGAATGCCTTCCCCGGTCTGTTTCTTGGAAAGAGAGGGAAAGGCTCTGTATGGAATAACCTCCGTGTTCTTTTCCCGTCCGCCTCTTTCGCTTTTCCTGTTTCCACCATATGCGGCTACGGCTTCCGCATGGCTCTTCTGTCTCGCATTCCTCCCTCTTTTATTTCAGGCATAAGAAAACCCCGCCTGCCGTTAGGCAGACGGGGCCGTATCTCTGGTTTCCTGCTATGTATTTCTGCGGGTGAGATTATTCATCATCCCCTTCCTCCTGTGCCGGGGCGGGAGGGGGAGGCATGTCGTTGTTGCCGCGGGCTGCCTTTCTGGCTTCCCTGCGCGCTTCAAGAGCCTTGGAAGCGTCAGCGTTGAGCTGGGCCATTTCAGCCTCATTCAATTTTCCGTCCTTGTCGGCGTCATACTTTTCTTCAATCAGGATCCATCCGGCAGCCATGATCGGGGCGCGGTTGGGGTCAAGCTGGGGACGGGGACCGTTAGGGCGGTTGCCGCGGGGGCCCCGGTTACCGTCTTCACGGCGTCCTTCACCGCCTCTGCGGCCTTCCGGTCCTCTGGGAGCGCGGGGGCCTTCAGCTCTGGGGCCTCCCGGACGCCTCGGACCGTCCATGTTGGGCATTCTCGGTCCTTTGGGGCCACCGGGAACGGCATGGTGCGGGCCGGGCTGGCCGTGATGAGGGGGAATGGACTGCAATTCTTCCGGGGAGAGCTTCCCGTCGCCGTCTTTGTCAAATTTTTTGATCATGGCGGCGGCGTGGGCTTCC
>ENA-OZSN01000364-OZSN01000364.1-human-gut-metagenome-genome-assembly--contig:-NODE-364-length-12329-cov-4.340639_pt1 | contig 12329 bp, 4 predicted proteins | sample MGYA00244126_ERZ653974 | MGnify/ENA primary metagenome ERZ653974 (study PRJEB26926, sample SAMN06164524) | human gut metagenome | biome: ENVO:00009003; feature: ENVO:2100002; material: ENVO:00002003... | reverse complement strand
TAAGATCGTCGGCAGCGTCAGATGTGTATAAGAGACAGTTTAATCGATATGGATAGAACATATTTAACATCAGTAGAAAACGGAAAGAGGAATATATCACTTGAAAATATAGCTAAAATTGCAAATGGATTTAATATCACAATCGAGGAACTCTTTAAAGGCATGTAAATAACGAAGATTTGCATATGGCAACACAAGAATTAAGAAAAAGGGCAAACTGGCAGACCATTAGCGGCGCTAAAGCACTCGGAACAGAAAAACTATTTCAAAAATCACTGCAAACAGCATTAGATTCTGTATATCCAGGGCAATTTGTTGTAGATAGGCATCCAAAAGAATTTGGGGATATTTATTCAACATATGATTTGCCAGAAGAGCTCTGTAATAAAATTTACAATATTAATGTTACTGCCAAAAAGGCAAATGGTAAACCCAAGTATAAGTGGGGCATTAGTATGGATTTTGCTATTAGAAATATCACAAATGGCAAAGTCTTATTTGGTGAAATCAAGCGCCAAGATGGATGGGTTGAAACAACTAATATGCAAGCTGGTAGGGGTAATGCACATGAAAGAAGTTGTAAATATTTTACACCCGGTCTCATGAAAGTTATACGTGAAACTGGTGGTTTATCTGATGAGATACTTCCTTTTTGGCTTGTAATTGTAGGCGATATTACTAGAGATCCCAGGCGAAACCGCGAAATAGCCTTTTGGTTCCAAAACTACACAAAAAACTATTACATGTGGCGGGATACAGATGACGTAGGTGATATGTTGGACTTTTTCGAAAACAATCTTTTATCATATTTGCTTTGATACAGAACAGGAGAAGAATATATCTTCTCCCATCTTTTGTTCTCTGCTCCTATCAAATGCAAGGAGTTCGGTTGACCGTTCCGCCGGACTGTCCGCACATATAAAAACACTTATGTCCACTGGGTGTATTCCAGGCATAACGAGCGTGTGCTGCAAACAACTGTGCCAATGCTGTGACAGCAGATGAAGAAGGATCGATTGAGGTTTTGCAGAAGTATTTTGTTATAATTCTGAAAGCAAAGAAGAATGTGATCCGTTAAACGCATTATTCAGAAAATCAAAGTAGATAAGGATAGGAATGTGAATATTTACCTGCGTTTGCTTGGTGATTTGGCCTTGGCCGAAACCTTTCCATTAATCACAACAAAACATACGGACCTTTCCGACAGCCTTTGTGAAGCCACCCTGCGCACCATCATGAAAAACGCCCGCATCCTGAACGGGGATCTGAATGATTACAACGCCTGGGCGGAGATTGCGTTTTCCGGCAACATCGCCCACAACAACCTGTTGGGCGTAGGCCGCGAACAGGACTGGGGCTGCCACGCCATGGAACACGAATTGAGCGCACTGTACCATGTGGACCACGGCGCAGGCCTGGCCGTCGTCACCCCGGCGTGGATGAAGTATGTTTCCCCCAAACATCAGGAAATATTCGTGCAATTCGCCGTGAATGTGATGGGTGTGGAAGGTTCTTTCCGGGAACCGGAGGCCATCATCCGGGAAGGTATTTCCCGTCTGGAACGTTTTTACCGGGAATTAGGGCTTCCGACGACTATGGAGGAGCTGGACATCCTTCCCGGGGATTTCCCCCTGATGGCGGAACAGGCCATCAGTGTGCGCGGCTCCGTCGGAAGCCTGGAAAAGCTGGATGTCCGGGACATCGAGGCCATCTACAAACTGGGTTGCAGCAACATTCAGCACGCATGACGAAAGGGGTAAAACATCCATTCATGAAGTTCCCGGCCTTCCAGCATTCCCGGTCTTGTTAACAGCATTAAGACACTCTCCCTTTTCCCGTAACCTACTTGCAACTTGCCAACGATTTTACTTGGAAGTAGTCTGGCGGAATGAACAGATTCTTTTCCGCTCTTTTTCTGGCGGCAGGATTGCTGGCCTCAGGAATGCCGTCTCCGGCGGACGCCTCCACCCCTCCGCAACAACATGCCCCTGCGGAAGTTAAAAGTTCCCCTGTTTCCCCGCAGCAAAGGAAGCAAGCTGTTGAAAACATTGAAAAGCTTCTGGGTAAAAGGCTGTTCAAAAAAGCGGCGGAACAGGCCCTGAAACAACTCCATGAATATGACGACCAATACAGCGGGACAGATCTGCTTCTTTACTGCCAGGCTCTTACCCGTCTCAATGCCCTGGATGATTCCATCAATCTGAATTCCATTTTGCAGGAACAGATGAAGCGTCACGGAAGCAACCCCCATTTCCTGATGGACGCCGCGCTCCTGTACCAGAACGCCTGCCATACGTTCAAACTGGTGGACGGCGCCTATATCCGCGGCGCCGGACCATGGGATGGGGAATATTCCGGAGAAGCAAGGGACCGAGTGGAAACCCTGCGGTGCCTTGTCAAGGCCATGCGGCTGGCGGAAAAGGACAACAACATGAAACTTCTGGGGCAACTGCGCTTCATCACGGCGCAGGCGTTGCTGGTGAAAGGCAGCCGCTACAGTTCCCCTTCCCCCTTCCAGGCTTACGCCGCCCTGGGAAACCTCACCAGCCTGGAGGAACTGCCGGGGTACGTCGCCAGGGAGGAAGCCTCCCCGTTCCGGAACGTCGCCACCGTGCCCGTCGAGGTCAATGCCAAAACGGGGAAACCGGAAGTCGTCTTTTATCATGCCTCTTCCTCTTGGGAAACGGCTAAAAACGACGGAGAACGCATGCGCTGGCTGCTGGACGCCGCCATTCAGGCGAATCCGGAACTGGCCAACCAGGTCAATTATTTCACCGCATCCTGGTGCCGCCGGTTGTTCTCTTATGCCAATACGGCACCGGATCAGGAATTCGTGTACGGTCCCGGCAATGCGGGCATGGTGGCGGGCATCAACCCGGCGGAATTAAAAACGGACCAGACCATCGTTAAAACCGACCGGACGGGCAACGGTAAATTCCTGCTCGCCACCCTTCCCCCGGATTATGATTTCATCCGGATTGCTTCCGCCGTCCGGATAACTCCGGAGCCGGATGATTACGTCAACGCCGCCCATCTGGCAGCGGACGAGTTCCTGGCCCGCAACCAGAGGCCCGCCGCCGCGCAGTTATTAAGAAAAGCCCTTCAGAACTGGAACGCGCAGTCCTGGGACAAGAAAGACAGGAAGGAATTTCTGAACGTGGCGGGCAACCTGAAGAAACGCATCGCCTCCATCACGGAACCCAACGGGACATTTGATACGGATAAAAGGACACTGCTGGCAGGAGAACCGGTGACCGTCTCCTTCTCCTACCGCAACGCCTCCCGGGCTTGCGTAGCGGTCCGCCCCGTAGATATGAAGCGGTGGCAGGAGGAGCGCATGGACAAGATCCAGACCTCCAAAACGCTGGAAAAAGCTTACAGAAACGGGTATTCCAATCTGGGAAACCTGCTCTCCAATTTGCTGCATGACTCATCCTGTGCCCGCTATCTTGGGGAGGAAATCAAGGGGGAGGAAATAGCCCTGACTCCCGGGGACCGGCACCTGAACCACATCGCCCATATTCCCGTTCCCACCCGCAAGCCCGGCTGGTATCTGCTTACCGTCACCCTGGAAAACGGCTACCGGTTCCATCGCTTTCTCACTCTGTCGGACATGGTGCTGGTACGCCGTTCCGTTCCGGAAGGCAATCTCTGGTTCCTGGCGGACGCCGGAACAGGCATGCCCGTGGAAGGAGGCAGCCTGCGGTTCCTCCGCTACCGGCAGGATAAAACGCTCCAAAAACGCCAGGTAAAGGGGATCACGGACAAGGACGGAGCCATGGTGGAAACAATACCTCCCCGCAATTCCAGCGCCTCCTCTTACAACATGTTCCTGGGCATCGCTTCCAAGGGGGAAAGTTATGTGCTGGCGGGAATATCTGACTACGGCTGGGAATCCGGCAATTACCTCATGGATACGGCCAACAAGGCCTCCGACTCCTATTCCTGCTTTTTCCTGGAAAGCCAGCCCGTGTACCGCCCCGGACAGACGGCCCGTTTCAAAGGCGTCCTCTTCCGCCCGGACATCGCGAATCCCGGAACAAAAGACTGCGCAGGGAAAAAACTGACGCTGACCATTGCCTCCCCAACAGGGGATGAAAGCATTTTCCCGCCAAAAACCGTTACGACGGATTCCACAGGCAGCTTTGAACTGGAACTGCTTATTCCCGCGGAAGCTCCGCTGGGCCAGTACGGAGCCAAGCTGAAACTGCATGACTCCGCAGACCCGGATTTCCGGCTGTATGCCCCCCTTTTCCGGATGGAAGAGTATAAAAAGCCGGAATTCTCCGTCAGAATGGACGCTCCCGCCAAACCAGTCCGGCTGGGTCAGCCCATTCCCGTCGCCATTCAGGCGGATTATTACGCGGGCGGCCCCGTAAGCGGGGGAAAGGCAACCATCACGATTACCAGGACGCTGGGAGCGGATGTCTGGACGCCTTACTGGAAATGGAACTGGCTGTACGACAGGTCTTTCAGCCCGTACAGCATTCCCTTTTTCCCGGATGCGCCTCTGACCGTCCTGGAAAAGACGGTTCTGCTGAACAAAGACGGAAAAGCATCCGTAGAATTATCCACGGCGCAGGATGCCCGGGATTTCCCCTCCAGCAACATCACCTACCGCGTTTCCGTCAGCGTGACGGACGCCTCCCTGCGGGAAGTTGCCGCTTCCGGACAGGTCATTGCCACGTTCCGTCCGTTCAATATCTTCACCACCCTGAATCGCGGCTATGCCCCCGTCGGAACGCCGGTTCAGGCATCCATTACCGCGGCCACGGCGGATGGCGCCAAAATTGCCCATGCCAGAGGAACCTGCGTCCTGCGGCATATCCGTGCGGACGGCAAACGGGAAACTCTGGAAACCTGGAACATCGCCACCGGAAAAGATGGGGAAGCCTCCCTGTCCTTCCAAACCGGGGAATCCGGCCTGTATGCCCTTTCCACAACCTTGGAGGACGGGCACGGCAACAGGGTAGAAGAGACCTTCCAGTTCCTTTCCTACGGCAAGGGCAAACAGAATCCTTTTAAAATCAATCCCCTTTCCATCACTCCGGACAAAAAGGAATACGCTCCGGGAGATACGGCCAGGCTGCTCGTCACCTCTGATTATCCGGACGCCCGCGTCTGGACCTTCCTGCGAAACTCCTGGAAAAACGAATCCCGCAGCCTGGTTCCCCTGGACCGGCAGACAGCCCTTGTGGAATGCCGCCTGACCCGGGAAGACATGCCCAATATGGGCGTCAACGCCTTCACCGTCAGAAACGGAGAACTTCATACGGCTTCCGCCGAACTGCTGATTCCGCCCGCCGGGCAGATTCTGGAACCTGCCGTCACGCCGGGCAAATCCCAATACCGGCCCGGTGAACAAGGTAACGTCAGCATTCAGGTCAAGGGTCCGGACGGCACCCCCGTCAGAAACGGCGTCGTCGCCCTGGCCATTTATGACAAGGCTCTGGAATACATCGCGCGCCCCAATATTACGGAAATCGCCAAAACCGTATGGGGCAGCCTGAACGAAACCGGCTTCCTCAGCCTGAAAAAAATGACGGCTTCCGGAACGCAGCAGGACCGCGGTCCGGACCAGCCCTATTTCCAATCCCTGCTCTACAGAAATTACGGCCCTATGGCGAGAAAGGCCAAAGGAACCGTCAACGGCCTTGCGGAGGCAGAACTCGATTCCGGCGTTGATGCCGCCGCAGGCCGCGTATTGGCTACAGGAGCGGCAGCCCCCGCTGCCGCTCCGGTCATGGCTATGGCCGCGGACAAGGAAGGCGCAAAAAGTGATTCCCATGCAGCCGAACAGGGAAATGCGGACGTACAGGAAAACGGTTCCCCGCATATTCAACTGCGCACCCATTTTGCGGACTGCATCAAGTGGTGCGGCACGCTCAAAACGGATGAAGAAGGAAACGTTGCCGTCCCTGTGGAAATGCCGGACAATCTGACCACATGGAAAGCCTCAGCCTGGGTCATCACCCCCGGATTGCAGGTGGGGCAGGCTTCCGCGGAATTCCTGACCACAAAGGACTTCATGGTCAGCATGCAGGCCCCGCGCTTCTTTGTGGAAAAAGATGTCGTGATGCTCAGCGCCCTGATCCGCAACCGGACGGACAAAAACATCCGCGCCCGCGTTTCCATTTCCCTGAAAAACGGTTGCCTGGAACTTCTCCCGGCTGACGCTCCGGCCGTGAAGGGGCTGTCCGCAGATTCGGACAATTCAGCCGCGCGGGAAGTGGACGTTCCCGCCCAGGGGCAGACGGTCGTCAACTGGTGGACCTCCGCCGTCAGGGAGGGAACCGCCGCCGTCGCCATGGAAGCGGCGGCAGGCTCTACCGGAGACGCCATGCAGATGAACTTCCCCGTACTGGTGCACGGCATGAAGCAGCTCCACGCGGAAAGCGCCGCAGTGCTCTCCGGAGAACAGGAAAAGACACTTTCCATTTCCCTGCCGCAGCAGCGGCGCAGGGAGGAAAGCGAACTGGTCGTCAAGGTCTCCCCCAGCATCGCCCTCAGCATGGTGGAGGCACTGCCCTATCTGGCGGAATACCCCTATGGCTGCGTGGAACAGACGCTCAACCGCTTCCTCCCCGCCCTCGTCGTGACGGACACGCTCAAGCAACTCGGCCTGAATCTCGGAGCGGCGCTGAAAAGCCATCGCAGCCTGAATCCCCGGGACATCAGGAACAAGGCCTTCCATGACAGCGTCATGAAAAAACTGGAACGCAACCCCGTTTATGATGAAGCCGCGCTGAAAAAGATGGCTGCCAGGGGAATCTCCTCCCTCCGGGAAAAACAGCTCTCCAACGGCTCCTGGGGATGGTTCGGAGGGGCGGAAGAGGGAGATCCCGTCATGACGGCCCACGTGGCTCACGGCCTGAAAATTGCTTCAAACACGGTCAACGTGCCGGAAGGCATGCTTTCCGGCGCTGTCCGCTGGCTGAAAAACTATCAGGAACGCCAGACAGCTCTTCTTGAACAAGGAGACAAATTCCGGAAACTGGAACAACTGCCGGACGGACCTGAAAAGAAGGAAGCCCTCCGCAAACTGGGGAATTACCGCCTGACGGCCTCCGCGACGGATACCCTAGTCTACTCCGTCCTGGCGGAATGCGGCGTGAAAAACCTGCCTATGGAACGCTACCTGTTCCGTGACAGGCTGGAACTTCCCGTCATCAGCCAGATTCAACTGGCGGAAATCCTGCTGGACGCCCACCGCATGGACGACTTCAACAAGGTAATGCCTGTCATCTCCCAATTCCTCCAGCAGGACGATTCCCTGCAAACCGCCTGGCTGCGCCTTCCCAATGCAGGATACTGGTGGCGCTGGTACGGCAGCAGCGCAGCCACGCAGGCGGCCTACCTGAAACTGATGTCCAAGAGCGCCCCCGGCAATCCCGTCACGGCGCGCCTGGCAAAATGGCTGCTCGACAACCGCGCCAACGGTTCCTACTGGGACTCCACCAAGGATACGGCGGATTGCCTGGAAGCCCTGTCCGCCTACCTCCTCCAGACCAGGGAAGGCATGGAGGACATGGAGGCGGAAATCCTTTATGACGGCATTCCGGTTAAAACGGTTTCCTGCACGAAGGAAACCCTGTTCACCTTTGACAATGCTTTCCGCATGAGCGGGAAAGCCCTGGCGGACGGCAGCCACGTCATCACCATCCGCAGGAAAAAAGGCAGCGGGAACATCTATGCCAATTCCACGCTCAGCTACTTCTCCCTGGAAGACCCCATCCCCGCCGCTGGCAATGCCGTCACCGTGGAACGCTCCTATTACCGCATCCGAAAGGAAACGGTGAAAAACGGCTCCGTGAAGGACACCCAGACGGATGCAGGAGAGCTCGTCTCCCAGGGCAGAGACCTGACACGGCGCACGCTTTTGAAAAACGGGGACGTCATCGCCAGCGGCGACATCATTGAAGTGGTGATGACCGTGAAAACGAAGAACGACGTGGAATACCTCATGCTCCAGGATCCCAAGCCCGCAGGCTGCGAATCCCGGGAAACCGCCAGCGGCTACGCCCGGCTGGGAACCGTCTTCGGCTACAGGGAAATAGGGGATGAAGAAATACGCCTCTTCCTTTCCTCCCTTCCCATGGGCCAATATCAGATCAGCCACCGCCTGCGCGCGGAACGTCCGGGACGCTTCAGCGCCCTTCCGGCCATCATTGAGGCCATGTACGCCCCGGAACTCCGCGGCAACAGCAGGGAACATAAAATCGGCATTTCCATGCCTGTTGAACAGAATAATGACCAGCCGCAGTAGCACTGGGCAAAAACGCCACGATCAACACATATCCGAAAAAGGGCAGGCATCAACCCAAGGGGGAGTTATTTTTGTACCTCCTCTCCAATCCACAGCAAGGCTTGGGCAAGGAAACAAAAATGAACTTTAACGACGGAAACAATATGGAGTTGTTATTTTCCATTCAGGAGAAAAGCCGGAAACGACGGGGAAAGAGGAGTCAGAATAACGAGTCCTTCCAAATGCTCCGGATAGACACGTTTCCCCTGTATTCCACGCTCCTTCCCGTACTAAAAACTCTTGCAATCCGCTTGCGGAAGCGGAGAATGTGCGACCCGCCGCGCAGCGGGCCGCACCATGCCATCAGAAGCGCTGAAAGGACATATCGCGATGGGAGCGGCGGCCGTCATCTGGGGCCTCATGTCTCCCGTCAGTAAACTGGTCATGCAGCAGGGAGAAGTAAGTTCCGCTTCTCTCGCCACATTCCGCCTGCTGGGAGCGGCCATCCTGTTCTGGCTGGCCTCCGCTTTCGTGCCAAGGGAACCCATAGAGAGGAAGCATCGGCTGCCCCTGTTTTACGCCTCCCTGTTCGGAATCATCTTCAACCAGATGGCCTTCACGGTGGGCGTAGGGTTTACTTCCCCGGCGGATGCGGCCATCATCACCACCATTACACCGGTATTGACCATGATTCTGGCGGCGTTCGTCCTCCGGGAAATGGTCACGGGGAAAAAAATCATCGGGGTCTGCGCCAGCGCCATCGGAGCCATGTTACTGGTTTCCGGCAGCGGCGCGCATGCGGCGGCCCTACCGGGAGACAACAACCTGCTGGGGGACATTCTCTGCCTGGCTTCCCAGTGCAGCGTAGCCGTTTACTTTGTTTTCTTTAAGAACCTGATTGGCCGATACTCTCCCGTCACCCTGCTGAAATGGATGTTTACGTATGCCGCAGCCGCCTGCCTCCCCTTCACCTTCCGGGAAGTGGGTTCCATCCATTATTCCGCTCTGCCCGTACAAACATGGCTGGGCATTGCCTATGTGGTGGCTCTGGCTACTTTTGTCAGCTATATCTGCCTGTCTTTCGCCCAGCAGAGGCTGAAACCCACCGCCGTCAGCATGTACAATTACTGCCAGCCGGTGATCGCATCATCCGTAGCGGTGATGTGGGGCATGGACCACTTCGGATGGATGAAAGTCCTCTCCGTCCTGTTGGTCTTCACAGGTGTGCTTCTGGTCACCGGAACCAGGGGAAAACGGGCCGTCCAGGAACAATAAACATGCCATTCCTCCGAATTTCCGCCTCCACGCCCTGCCGGAAAGGCAAAATAATTCCTCTCTTCGCCGTCAACATGCGGCCCAATGCCGGCTCACCTCACGGCATGCCATGCGCCGCCCCGGCAATAATGAAAAAAATAGATGGAAAATCCCGCCATCCTGATGTAGCATTCCCAGGTAATTTTCCGCTTTCCCCCTTTCCGGGGAATCCTGCTTCCCTGCCATGAACCGATTCTTTCTATCCTGGGACAAACCGGCCTGCCGTGCTGTAGCGGAACGCCTGCTTTCCCTGGGAAATGGCTTCCATCGGCATCTGGTGCTGGTTCCCACACGGGAATCCGGAAGGCAGCTGAGGGAATACCTTGCCTCCATTTCCCGTACACAGGCAATCTTTGCTCCCCAGGTCATTCCGGCAGACCAATTCCCCCGGATGGAAGAAAAGGAAGAAACGGCGTCCGCTCCGGAAGAACTGGCCGGGTGGCTCCTGGCCCTGGGGAAAACGCCTCACCGCCTTTATCCCCGCCTGTTTCCACGCACCATGCCGGAGGATTTTTCCAGCATGCTGGAAATGGCCGGCAGCCTGCAAAACCTGAGGCACGCCATGGCGAACCAGGGCGTCTCCTGCATCATGGCCCACCATGCCTGTGCGGGCAGAGACGAACGCTGGAAGGACATGGAAAGGCTGGAGGGACAATGCACGCAACAACTGGAAAGCTGGAAGCTTGAAGACAGGACCGCCATGAAGGCGGAAGCCCCGCCCCGGCTGCTGAATTCCCTGAGGGAAACAGGTGGAAACATTATTCTGGCCTGCACAGCGGAGGTGCCGCCCCCCCTGCGCCATGCCCTCCAGCATGCGGAAAGAAATGGCGTACCCGTCCAGATATGGATACATGCGCCGGAAGAAGAAGCCGCCTCCTTTGATTCCTGGGGATGCCCTCTGCCGGAAGAGTGGTCCCGGCGCCCCATCCCAATCCGCGACGGTCAAATCAGAATTGCGGCCAACCCGGCGCGGCTGGCTGAAGAAACGTGCCGCATCATCGCCCGCACAGCGGAAGGAGGAACGCCGGACATCGCCCTGGGCGTTTGCGATCCTGACATGAACGTCGCCCTGGACGCAGCCCTTCGCCAATACGGCTGGGGCCTCCACAATCCGGAAGGAAAGCCTTTTGCCGGAAGCGGTGTCATGGACCTGCTCCGCAACCTTCGGCGGGCACTGGAAGAAAAGGGGACGGCGCGCCCCGTCTATTCCCTGGCGCGTTCCTCCCTGCTCTGCGCCTCCCTGGGAATAAAAGGCCAGCAGGGTTGCTGCGCCGCGCTGGACAAAATCCAGCAGAAATTCCTTCCGGAAACGGAAGAATACCTGCTTTCCAGGCTGAAAGAGGCTTATCCCGGCGCCTTTCCTTCCATCCAGGCCATTCTGGAATGGCGGAACCGGATGGCGGAACCGGGAATGCTGGGGGAACGGCTGATGGAATGGTTCCCGGCTTTGGCAACCATCTATGGCCCGGAGACGGAAGCCATGGAAATGTTCCATTCCTGCCTTTCCGGGCTCATGCGTCTGCAACAGCGCTCCACCGCGTTTTCCAGCCCGGAGACGGCTCTCCTGCTCCTGATGAAATGCCTCCAGCCGCTGCGCGTCAGAAACAGGAGAAAAGCTCATGCGGCGCTGGATTCCCTGGGCTGGATGGAAGTTCACTTCCGCCCGGAAAAAAACCTCATTCTCACGGGACTAAACGAAGGGACCGTACCGGAAGGAGGCGTTTCCGACCAGTTTATGCCGGAGGAACTGCGGGAAACCCTGGGCATTGATTCCTTTAACCGGAAAAAAGCCCGGGACAGTTTTCTGCTGACCGCCCTGCTCCATTCCCGCGAACGGGAAGGCAGTCTCACCGTCCTTCTCTCCCGGACCAGCAGCAGGAACGATCCTCTGACCCCTTCCTCCCTGCTCATGCGCTGCCCGGAGGCGGAGCTGCCGCACCGCGTAGAACGGCTTTTCCAGGAAATCAGCGATGTGCCCGCTCCCCTGCCCTACCAGCGCGGAAACTGGCATCTTCAACCCGCGGAAGGCTGGAAGACCGCTGAGGACATCGGCGCGATGGCGCCCGGTTACAAAAACCCGTGGAAGGAAAGAGGGCTGGCCTTTTCCCCCTCCGTCCTCAAAAGGTTCCTGGCCTGCCCCATGCGCTTCTGGATTCGGGAGGCGCTGCACATGAATGAGGAAGAATTCCTGCCGGACAAAGAGGACATGGCCGTCAACGAACTGGGTACCATGCTGCACGACGTGCTGGAATGTTTCTGCCGGGAACACGCCGTCCTGAAAGACGGCATGAACGCAGCCTCCTTTCAGGACGCTATCACGGAAATACTGGAACAAACCTTCCGGAAACAATACGGCCCCTCCCCCCTCATGCCCCTGCTGCTGCAAAAACGCTCCATGGAACAGAGGCTTTCCGTTTACGCCGTTCAGCATTTGCAGGCCCTTCAGGAAGGATGGTCCTGCATTGCCTTTGAGCACCAGGTAGAAAACTGGATACTGGGCGGCTTCCCCATGAAATTCCGCATTGACCGCATTGACCGCCATGCGGACGGGCGCATACGGGTCATTGACTACAAAACGGGAGCGGCCTCCTCCTGTGAAAAAAAGCATCTGGACCCGCTCGGACGGCCGGACGCCCTGCCCCTGCTTTCCCCAGCCCTGCATCCCTACACCAAACGCCTGAAAAACGGGAAACTGGCGCACGCGCGCTGGAAAGACCTGCAGCTACCCGTTTATGTGCTGTGGGCCTCGGAAACCTACGGGGGCCATCCC
>ENA-OZSN01000361-OZSN01000361.1-human-gut-metagenome-genome-assembly--contig:-NODE-361-length-12362-cov-12.256602_pt1 | contig 12362 bp, 10 predicted proteins | sample MGYA00244126_ERZ653974 | MGnify/ENA primary metagenome ERZ653974 (study PRJEB26926, sample SAMN06164524) | human gut metagenome | biome: ENVO:00009003; feature: ENVO:2100002; material: ENVO:00002003... | reverse complement strand
ATCTTATCCTGCTTATATTTTCTTATACTTCTTCTATTCTCAATTTCTCGTATCATAATTTTTCTCTCCATTAGGTTCTTAATCCCAAGACTCTTTTTAACTTCACGAATTGAGGTTGAACTAATAATTAGGCATTTTCACTTTTAATTCATCAAAACTCAATTTGTTAGCGTTAAGTAAAGAGGCAATTCGTTGTATGTAAAGAATTTTTTATATTAGGAAATCTTCCTTTGTGATAGAACATATTACTAAGTTTTTACGTTCTCCTGAAGTAATATCAATTCTTCTGTTTCTAAGCTCTCCATCAAGTTGAAAGCCCAGCTTTTTCAATAAATTTCCAGAAGCCAAATTACTTATATTATATTTTGCTTCAAGCATATACATATCTCTTTTCATCAAATATTCTTTAATAATACACTGTAATGCCTCAAATGCATATCCTTTATTTTGAAAACGTTCACCAATCACATACCCTATCTCTCCAATTCCAAGCTGTATGTACGGTATATCAATCGTTACATATCCAATACAATTCTTACTCTCTTTTTCCAAAATAAGCCATGCATTTTTATTTTTCGACCAGGCATCTACAAATGCTTCCATCTGCTTTTCTTCTGCCGGATAACCAAGTATATATTTTCCAAGCTTTTTATCTTTCCCCCATCCCTCAAAGCAGGAATGCGTATCTTCTGCTACAAAATTCCGTATTAACAATCTATTTGTCTCAAGCATATTTATTTCCTCTAAAGATTTTGGTCAATCAAAATTTATAACATTCCTTCTGCTTTTACCCGAATTGCATAAAACTCCCGGAATGTATCCGGTTCTTCCATTATTGTTTCTTTCATAATCTTTAATCTCCGTTTGCCAACTCGTCTATCCAATACAGCAAATATTTTTACGATTAAATTTTCGCTTTTAAGGCTCGTTTCAATATCTTGATTATCAAACTCTGCAAATGCATTATAAAAACAGCGTTGGTCAAAAATTCCCAATTTTATAGCTGTATCGTCTATATACGCATTTTCTGCTTTCATGCGTTTCTCGTATTTTTCGTCTTTGGGAAACATGCCTGCTTTCGACCAATTGTTCCAATAGCATCCCTTGATGATTTCTTTTCCATCATATCTTATCGCTGCCCGCCCCTCATGGTCGTGACTCCTGCTATATGTTGTTGCATAATACTGAATATGACCTTGCAGACTTTGAGCCAGATATTCCGTTTCCAACTTTTTTCTTATACCACTCCATGTTGCCATTCATTATTCCTCAACTGCTTTTCTACTTTTCATCAACGACCTGGTAGATAAAAAATTTAAGATAATACGACTCCGGTACATTAGCAGAATTAGCCCACAGTATCGGATGATCCGGTCCCTGTGTGCGGAACTCCACCTGACGCAGCCTCTTGTGAGTGGCCTTTGCTGCTTCCTTGACCGTTTTGGCAAGAAGCTCCTGCGTCATGAAGTGAGAGCATGAGCAGGTCGCCAGAAATCCACCATCCTTAACAAGCTTAAGTCCCTTCATGTTAATCTCGCGGTAGCCCTTTATGGCATTTTTGGTGGCCTCACGCGACTTTGTAAATGCCGGAGGATCCAGAATGACTACATCATATTTTTCACCATCTGCAGCGAGCCGTGGCAGCTCATCCAGCACATTTGCAACGCGAAACTTCACTGTGTCTGAGAGATTATTTCTCTTCGCATTTTCTGTAGCCTGCTTAACCGCATACTCTGATATATCAAGTCCTGTGACCTCACTTGCCCCCGCAATTCCTGCATTGAGGGCAAATGTACCCATGTGCGTGAAGCAGTCGAGCACTCTTTTCCCCTTGCAGATACGCTGCATAGCAAGCCTGTTATACTTCTGGTCTAAGAAGAAGCCTGTTTTCTGTCCATTTTCCACATCGACCATATAGTGAACTGCGTTTTCTACGATTTCCACATTTGTGTCAAACTCTGCGCCTATAAAGCCTTTTACCTTAGGAAGTCCTTCTTTTTTGCGTTCATTTGCATCACTGCGCTCGTATACTCCACGGATATTTATTCCGTCCACCGCCAGCACTTCCTTTAACAGTTCAACTATTTTCACCTTAAACTGCTCCATTCCAAGTGCAAGACACTCCACCACAAGCACATCAGCGTACTTGTCCACTGTGATACCCGGCAGGAAATCAGCCTCGCCAAATATCACACGACAGCAGTTTAAATCAGGTCTGCCGGTTGTACCAATGCCTGCCACACATGCCTCACCGGCAGTGTCTGTTTCACCTGCTGCAAACACATTGTCATTGCCTCCTGCCATCACCTGCTTGCGATAATCCCAAGCATTTTGCACTCTCATCCTGAGGAAATTGTCATCAATCAGCTGGTCTGCTTTTCTTGTCATCATTCTGATACGGATTTTTGAATTCTGGTTTATAAAGCCGCGCCCCATCGGATATCCGTCGAAATCATGCACCACAACAATGTCTCCGTTCGTAAAGGTGCCTGTGATTGTGTCTATTTCATTGTCAAAAATCCATGCGCCGCCTGCTTTTATAGTGCGTCCTTCGCCTTTTTTCAGTGTTACAATTGTATGATTTTCCATATTTGTTCCTCTTCTAAATTACTTCATTATTCCTTGCTAAAATCTGATTATACAGTTTATCTGAAATTCTATAGCCTTTAGAAATAAGTTTATCTTTCGACATTCCATTTTAATTATATGAAATCCCGGCAATATTTACAATACACAAATATTTCTGCAAAACATGCCGATATATATATTATAATATAATCGTAACTATTATAACATCCGACCGGTAAATGGAGATAAATATGATTACAATTAGCTTATGCATGATAGTAAAAAATGAAGAAGAGGTGCTCGAACGATGCCTGAACAGTCTCAAAGGGCTGATGGATGAAATCATCATAGTGGACACCGGCTCGACGGACAGCACAAAGGAGATAGCTGCACGGTATACGGACAAAATCTATGATTTCTCATGGTGCGATGATTTTGCTGCGGCCAGGAATTTTTCGTTTTCCAAGGCTACGCAGGAATACATATATGCACCTGATGCCGACGAGGTGCTCGACGATACCAACCGCAGGCGTTTCATGATGCTTAAGGCTGCGCTGCTGCCGGAGATTGAGATTGTTCAGATGAAATACATTACTCCAAGCAAATTTAACACAGTGCAAAATTCATCCTCAGAGTATCGCCCTAAGCTGTTCAAGAGGCTTCGCACGTTTACATGGATTAATCCGGTGCACGAGACTGTGCGCTTAGAGCCTGTAGTCTATGACAGCGATATCTGTATCCAGCATCTGCCGCAGGGCACTCACGGCAAACGTGATTTTACCATATTCAAGCGCTCCTTTGAAAAAAACGGCACCCTGCCAAAAAGTATAGCGACTATGTATGCCAAGGAGCTTTTAAAATGCGGAAGCCCCGAGGATTTTACCAATGCCCTGCCATATTTTCAGGGTGAATACCGCAACAGCCCTGACATCGAATCCACCTGCGTGCTATCCCGCTACTATCGCATGAATGGCGACTACGACAAATTTTTTTCTGTTGCCCTAAAAAATGTAGCAGTTGATGGCTGCAGTGAGGTGTGCTGTGAGCTCGGTGCGTACTATTTCGACAAGGCAGACTATGAGGAGGCAAGCCTGTGGTATTACAACGCTGCCTTCGAGACAAAGCCGGTACTCGATGTGGAGTGCGGCGGTGGCAAGGCGCTTCATGCCCTGTCTGAGTGCTACTCAAGATGGGCTGATGAGAAGCAGAAAAAGCTTGATTCGCTTCCTCCTAAATCAAGGAATGTATTCAAAGGCGATAAGGAGCTGATTGATTCACTGCGCAGCCAGGCGGCCGATTATCAAAAGCAGGCTGAGGAATGGATGCTTCCGGAGGGTGACTAGCAGAGGCTGTCATATAAAAGTCTCTACCAGCATTTACCAACTTGTAAAATCCTCTCTAAAGTGATAATATAGAGATTATAGGGTTTGTTATTTTTTTAACGTAGCATTTTGCTACTATCATTTTAGGTATCTAAGGAGGATTTTATGAGCTTTTTAGAAGAGTACAAGCAGAAACTTGTCTCAGCAGATGAGGCAGTAAAAATTGTCAAATCAGGCGACTGGGTTGACTACGGCTGGTGCACAGGCACACCTGATGCCCTCGACAAGGCACTTGCCAGAAGAACTGATGAACTTAAGGATGTCAATGTACGTGGTGGTATTTTGCTTAAGCCACTTGCCATTTTCGAGCGTGAGGATGCCGGCGAGCACTTCACATGGAACTCATGGCACATGGGCGGTTATGAGAGAAAGCTTATCAAGAGAGGCTGTTCTTTCTACTCACCAATCCGTTACTCAGAGCTTCCTCGTTATTATAGAGATTCAACAACACCTGACGATGTCGCTATGTTCCAGGTTGCACCGATGGATTCACACGGATACTTCAACTTTGGTCCTAACGCATCTCACCTCGGTGCTGTATGCGAGACTTCAAAGAAAATCATCGTTGAGGTCAATGAAAACATGCCTCGCTGTCACGGCGGTTCAGAGGCCAATGTACATATTTCACAGGTTTCTTACATTGTTGAGGGTGACAACCCTGCAATCGGAGAGCTTGGTGCCGGTGGTCCTGCAACAGATGTAGACAAGAAGGTTGCAGAGCTTATCGTTGACCAGATTCCAAACGGTGCCTGTCTCCAGCTCGGTATCGGCGGAATGCCAAACGCAGTAGGCTCACTCATCGCTGAGTCAGACCTCAAGGATCTCGGTGTCCACACAGAGATGTATGTTGACGCATTCGTTGACATCGCAAAAGCCGGAAAAATCACAGGAGCAAAGAAAAACATCGACCGTTATCGTCAGGCTTACGGCTTCGGTGCCGGAACCAAGAAGATGTACGATTACCTGGATGAGAATCCTGAGCTCATGAGTGCCCCGGTAAGCTACACAAATGATATCAAGAATATTGCCGCACTTGACAATTTCATCTCAATCAATAACTGTGTAGACCTTGACCTCTTCGGACAGATCAGCTCAGAGAGCTCAGGCACAAAGCACATCAGCGGTGCCGGCGGACAGCTTGATTTCGTTCTCGGTGCATATATGTCAAACGGTGGAAAGAGCTTTATCTGCTGCTCTTCAACCTTCACCGACAAGCAGGGCGTAGTTCACTCACGTATCCGTCCTACTCTTGTAGAGGGTTCTGTCGTTACTGACACAAGAGCCAACACTCACTATATCGTTACAGAGTATGGTATGGTAAATGTAAAGGGTCTTTCTACATGGCAGAAGGCAGAGGCAATCATCTCAGTTGCTCATCCTGATTTCCGTGATGAGCTCATCAAAGAGGCTGAGAAGATGCACATTTGGAGAAGATCTAACAAATAATTAACTTTGTATATGATTTTTACAATAAAAGCGGTTTCAGGATGCAATGTCCTGAAACCGCTTTTGTGTTCTTAATCCGTCCCACAAACTATATTTTCAAAAAGTTAAAGCACCTCTTTTAGCACTTCCTCAATCTCGCTCTTTGCTGCCTTGACAGAGCCCTGCACCATAACCGGCTTACCGCCGCCTCTGGCACCCAGCTTATTCCTAAGTGTTGCGGCAACTGTATTGCAGTCTGCATTCTTGCTTCCGATAATAAAGCTATAGCCCGCCTCATCATTTCCTATAAAAAATGCACTAAAGCCACTATATTTCTCCACAAGGCCATTGACGCAATTTCTTGCGGTATTCGTATCAATGCCGTCCTCAAACAATACTGCATTGTCCGTATCAGCAGGAAGCTCTGCTACCTTATAATCCAAAAGCGCTGACTTTGCAGTGCCAAGCTCTGACTTAAGTGACTGGTTTACTGCCTTAAGCTTTGTGACGTTATCCACAATAGCCTCCTGATTTGTGGTAAATATCCCCATGAGCTCTGAGATAATGTCGCACTTTTGTCTGAAAGCCTCCAGTGCCCTGAAACCACAAAGGATGCTGATTCTGACGCCTCCTTTATAATTCTGATAATTCATAACCTTAAGCATGCCAATCTCGCCGGTGCGCTTCACATGCGGCGCACAGCATGCACACACATCATACCCCGGCACTGTCACTATTCTGACCTGTCCTTCAATCTCGATTTTGCTTCTGTACTCCAGCTGTGCAAGCTCATCCCTTGACGGATATGTCACCTCTATCGGAATATTTTTTGAAATGGCTACATTTACCTCATGCTCCACCTCTGCTATATCCTCCAGTGAAATCACTCCACTGAAATCCATTGTCACTACAGAATCACTCAGATGAAAGCCCACATTCTCAAATCCAAACCTGCGGTGGACAATTCCCGAAAAAATGTGCTCTCCACTGTGTTGCTGCATATTATAAAAACGATGCTGCCAGTCTATTTTGCCCTGTACATGGACTCCTGCTGCAAGCTCCACTTTCTCCGGCTCAAATTCATTGCCGGTGATTTGCTTACCAGTTTCCTTTTCTGCCTCGCAGCAATCATCTGCGGAAATATCCACCGTATGAGTAATGACTCCATTCTTAATCTGCACATCAACGACCCTGTAGCCACCAAGTATTCCCATGTCCGGGCTCTGTCCGCCCTCTTCCGGGAAAAATAAAGTCTGATTTAATATTATATCAAACTGCTTATCATCTGCCTTGTTCGGCTCGCAGGATATAATATCTGCCTCAAACTCCGTGGCATATGCATCCCTGTCGTATAGTTTAATTGTTTCTGTCATACTCATACTGCTTGTTCCTCTCGCTCTATATTCTTATGCATCATTGCTATGTCCTATTATAGCGCATTCATAATTCATATGAAACCCCTAAATCTGGTTTCCCACAATCCTGTAGTATGCTCTCGAAGTAATCTTGAAAACAATATAGTATATGACCATAAACACAAAAAGCGTAGCAACCATACAGATCACAATAAGCTTAACATCCGTCAGATTAAACATGACAAGCAGTCTGCGAAGCAGAGGAAATGCTGCTGCAAGATGACACGCTGCAAGGATAATCGGCAGGAAAAACACCATACGCACCTGCGAAGTAATGGATTTCTTCACCTCGTCATTGCTCATGCCTACCTTCTCCATAATCTCATAGCGTGCTTTGTCATCATAGCCCTCTGAAATCTGCTTATAGAAAATAATCATCACAGTAACCATAAGAAACATCGTTCCAAGGAATATTCCGATAAAGAACAGTCCACCATACAATACATAAATCTGTTCTCTGTTTGCATCACGGCTTTCCTCATAGAAGCCTGACACATCTGATTTTACACTATTTTCCTCAAAATGCTTATCCAGAGCCTTTGCCACAGCAAGCTTATCCTCTCTGCTGCCATACAGATTATAATCAATTTCATTGTTGAGCATAGTCGGCACACTATCCCCTCCCAGCGAGCTGTTCAGGTTAAATATCTCTGCAAGTGTTGCCTTGCTGTCTACCACTACATAGTACACACCACTATACATAGAGGACATATAGCTGTCTTTACTTACAGCAATTTTTTCTGCCGCAGCCACTTTAAATTCTTTGCCCAACAGATTAATTATATCGCCATTAAACTTTTCTGTTCCATAAACAGCCACCGAACCGGTATCAAGCTGTGGGATTTTTTTATTCAGACTCTCTTTAAAGCCGGTCTCCATCTCATCAATTTCATCTCCTGTGACAAAATACAACAGGGAAATATCGTTATCGTAACTTAACACCGGCTTAAACTCTGTCCCCTCTCTAAACACTGTCCAGCTAAAATAAGTGTAGCTTTTGCTGTCTTTAACATTACAAGCAGAGTCAGCTATTATTTTATCCGAATCTGCAGCAGCTTCTTTAAGTGCATCATCCAGATTCACATCATCCGGCACTTCCTTATACCAGCTATATACGCTGATATCCGAAGGATATCTCTGCTTAAGTTCTCCCTCCATGCCCGCATACATACTCACGGTTGTGGAAACAACAACCAGCACCATTGTGGAAAGCACGCATATACTCGCTAGTCCGCCAGCATTCTGCTTCATTCTGTAAATCATTCCTGAAACCGCCGCAAAATGCTTTTTATTATAGTAAAACTTCTTGTTTTTCCTGAGTGCCTTAAGTATCACAATGCTTCCTGAAATAAATAAAAGATACGTTCCGACGATGACAAGAAGCACTGCGACAAAGAACAGTGAAAGCACCTGAAGAGGGCTCTTTGTGGTAATCGCAATATAATATCCCCCGGCAAGACAGCCTAGTCCGATTAAAGCGATAAGCCATTTGCTCTTCGGCTCTTTCTCACCGACATTGCCACCGCGAAGCAGCTCTATCGGATTAGCAAGCTTCACCTGCATCAGGTTATAGATGAGAGTAAGAAAATACAGCACTCCAAAAATAAGTATTGTATTTACGACAGCGCCAGTAGATACAGCGAAATCAATTTGTGCTTTAATATTTATAATCCTATAAAGAAACATAATCATCAGCTTGGAAAATAAAATACCGGCTATGATTCCGGATACTATTGCTGCGAGTGCTACGGTAAGTGTCTCAATTATCAAAACTCTCGCGATATGACGCTTTTCCATGCCAAGAATATTGTATATTCCTACCTCTTTCTTGCGCCTTTTGATGATAAAGCTGTTTGTATAAAACAGAAATATATATGAAAAAACCGCTATTGTTCCGCATCCAAGCCCCATTATCGACGCCAGTGCATCCGCGCCCGGCACCTTGCCAAGTACCTTTGAGTTGTTTAAAAACATCATCACATAAAACATGGCTATCATGACCATTCCCGATATAATGTAAGGCATATAAAGAGTCTTATTATTTTTTATATTTGTAAATGCCAGCCTGCTATATATTTTATTCATGCTTCTCACCACCTGTCGTAATCAGCATAAGTGCATCCTGAATCTTCACATAGAGCTCGTCATTTGTAAGATTGCCACGGTAAATCTGATGAAACACCTGACCGTCCTTTATGAAAAGCACCCTGTTGGCATGACTTGCAGCCTTTGTGCTGTGTGTCACCATGAGAATGGTCTGTCCGTCCTCGTTTATCCTGTTGAACAGCCTAAGCAGACTGTCTGTTGCCTTTGAATCCAGTGCTCCTGTTGGCTCATCAGCCAAAATTAATTCGGGATTTGTTATTATCGCACGTGCCACTGCTGCCCTTTGCTTCTGTCCTCCTGACACCTCGTATGGATATTTATTAAGCAGCTTTTCAATTCCAAGCAGCGAAGCTATAGGTGCAAGCCTTTTTTCCATATCCCTATAGTCCACACCTGACAGCACAAGCGGTAAAAAGATATTGTCCTTCAGTGAAAAATTGTCAAGCAGATTAAAATCCTGAAATACGAAGCCCAGATGCTCACGTCTGAAGGCAGATATCTCCTTTTCCTTCAATGAGACAAGGTTCTTTCCATTTAAGAGTACCTCTCCCGCTGTCGGCTTATCAAGTGCCGCGAGAATATTTAAAAGTGTCGTCTTTCCTGAGCCGGACTCTCCCATGATTGCCACATACTCACCTTCCTCTACAGAGAAATTGATGTTTTTCAATGCCTGTACCTGGTTGCCACCAAATCTGGTGGTATATATTTTTTTGAGGTTACTTACTTCTAAGATTGCCATTTCAATGCTCCTTTACGATGATTTCAAAATGTTATTTAAACTTCTATTTTTGTTACATTTATTTTAAATATGACGTCATAATCGGCTTCACAACTTACATTGTTGATGCTTCATGTAATTATAATAACAAAATGCCGGAATGTATGCTATCGAATCAGCTTACATTTCGACCTCGTATCTTACATTTTTGTAAGAAATGACAAAGAAACTTAATCTGGAGTAGCAAAAAGAGGATTAGCACAGATGTGCTGATCCTCTTTTTATCTACAGATTTTTAATTACCTCAACTCTTGTGACAACGCCCTGCTTCACATTATCAACTCTGAGCGCACAATCCTGGTAATACACACAGGCTCCGATTGACACATTTTTACCCTCATCCTGCAATTTTTCGCTTATCACATCTCTAAGCAGCTTTGTCTTTTCCTCCGGTATATTTGTTCCGGAAATAAAATTCGCCCTCGCTACCGTCTGGCTGCCACGGCATATCATGTGGTCTGCCTCATCAAAGCTGCAGAAAAGGAATTTTCTGATGGCAAAAAGTGCCGCTATCGCACCTATTCCGACAAGTGTCTCATATACATTGAGATGCTCCACGATCATCTGCCTGGCTGTTGCGAACAAAAGCACCTCTATGATTGTACCCGGCTTATGAGTACAGAGCATTTTCACAAACTCCACGCCGATTGCAAGCGACATGATATATTCCATGTAATACTCCAGTTTAATTTTATCATGCCATATATCAAAAAAGCACTGCCCTATAAGCTTTATAATAAGCACCACTATCACAAACACCAATACTGCCGACAGAAAAAGTTCCACGTAGGCTGCTACATTTTTCATTGTTTTTCTCAGGAATTGCTTCATTATCATTTATTCCTCTCTTTTTTAGTTACCGGCAATAATCTTTTTTATTGCAGTAATTTATTTTAATATCCTATGGAAATGATTATCATACTATTCTAATTTCATATATCTAAAAGCTCCCACATAATAGTCAAATTATGTGAGAGCCTTTGCGCGAAAATTATATTTTTTTATGTTTTCTCCCGCATTCTGCGGATGTATATTTTGCCAGAATACTTTCATGGCAATTGGGTTCTAAATAAATTTGATACCAGGCTCCGGCAACTATTTGATGAATCCTACCTGCTTGCAGATTTCCTCTGTTGCTGCATCTTTTTTCTTGTTGAACTCAACTTTCTGCTGCTCGAACCAGTTGTTACCCTCTGCATCTATAGATACGATAAGTGGGCCAAACTCTTTCACACGGCAGTTCCAGAGTGTCTCAGGCATTCCGAGATCTCTCCACTCTGCGCGGACGATTTCCTCAACCTCTGTTGCGGCTACTACTGCATTTCCTGCCGGGAATACGCAGTGAATGGCACCGAACTCTTTACATGCACGCTCTGTATTCTCTTTCATACCACCTTTTCCGATGATAACACGTACGCCGGTCTCTTTTACGAACTCGTACTCGAATTTCTCCATACGCATACTTGTTGTCGGTCCAACAGATACCATCTCAAATTTGTCATTCTCGAGTGGACGGATGATCGGTCCTGCATGGAAAATAGCATTGTTTCTTACGTCTACCGGAAGCTCTCTTCCCTCCTCAACGAGACGTCGGTGTGCTACGTCACGGCATGTTGTCATGCTTCCATTTAAGTATACAATATCTCCGATTTTTATTCCTTTAAGATCCTCTGCTGAGATTGGTGTTGTTAAAATTGTTTTTCCATTAATTCTCTCTACCATTATAATTCCACCCCCGAATGTGTTGTGATTGTATAGTTAAGGTCCTTATCAAAAACAATGTGTCCGCGTCTGTGGCTCCAGCAGCCTACGTTTACGGCTACACCGATTGTAGATGGATGACGGGCTGTGTTCTCGATATTTACACCCATTACTGAGTATTTTCCGCCCATTCCCTGAGGTCCAAGGCCGATAGCATTGATACCATCCTCGAGAAGTTTTTCCATCTTTGCGGCTCTCTCGTTCTCATTGTGAGATCCGATTGGACGCATGAGTGCTTTCTTTGATAAAAGTGCTGCGGTCTCAACAGATGTTGCTACACCTACACCTACCAGGAGAGGTGGGCATGCATTTAAACCATAAGTAGTCATAACATCCATTACGAATTTTGTAACTCCTTCATAGCCCTCTCCAGGCATAAGTACCATAGCTTTTCCCGGAAGTGTACATCCACCTCCTGCCATGTATGTGTAGATCTCACATTTGTCACTGTTTGGCACGATATCCCAGAATACTGTAGGTGTTCCTTTTCCAACGTTCTTGCCTGTGTTGTACTCATCGAAAGTCTCAACACTGTTGTGACGAAGAGGAGCCTCAAATGTAGCTTTTACAACTGCCTCTTTTAAAAGTCCCTCAAGCTCATCAATAAGTGGGAATTTTGTTCCACATTTAACCCAGAACTGAAGTACTCCTGTATCCTGGCAGCTTGGGCGGTTAAGTTTTACCGCAAGCTCCTGATTTCTAAACATTGTATCATAGATTGTTTTTGAAAGAGGACTGTCCTCTTTGTCACGGAGTTCTGTCAGTTTTGCAATGACATCATCCGGTAATTTTTTTGCTATATGAGCGATAAAATTTGCCATATAGGTGGTAAGCTGTTCTACCTGTTTCTCGTTTGACATAGTTTTTCCTCCTAATATCTGTCTCTTATACACATCTCCGAGCCCACGAGACTAGCGCTCATCTCGT
>ENA-OZSN01000302-OZSN01000302.1-human-gut-metagenome-genome-assembly--contig:-NODE-302-length-13482-cov-4.683176_pt1 | contig 13482 bp, 7 predicted proteins | sample MGYA00244126_ERZ653974 | MGnify/ENA primary metagenome ERZ653974 (study PRJEB26926, sample SAMN06164524) | human gut metagenome | biome: ENVO:00009003; feature: ENVO:2100002; material: ENVO:00002003... | reverse complement strand
CCGGTTCAGGTTCGGGAGCGACCACCACGGGTTCCGGTTCAGGAGTGACCACCACGGGCTCCGGTTTTGGCGGAGCGGGCTTGGGTTTGGGCTTGGGCGGAGCCGGTACGGGCACGGTAACAGCTTTAGCGACGGGTTCTTCTTTATCCTTGAGTATCTGGTAGCCCAGAAATCCGAAGAGGGCGAACATCCCGGTCACAATGACCGTGATGACCGGAAATCCTCCGGAGTGCTTTACCCGCGGCAGCGGCGTTCCGGGGATGGCGGCGCCGACTACGGGCTTCCGCAGTTGCGGTTGCTGCGGTTTTTTTGCGGGGCGGAGAGCCTGGGCATGCGCTGCAGCCGGCTGGGGTTGCGCCGGAGAAAGCGGGTAAAGGAAGAGCACGGTGCCGAATCCCCTCAGCTTGCCTTCTGCATTGGCTGCGTATTGGGTTTCAAAAGCTTCCCGGGCCTGGGCGAATTGGGATTCATTTTCCGGAGAGACAGCCAGTTCTCCGCTGGCCAGGTCGCGCGTAACGAGGCCCCGGGGGCAGAATTCGCGTATCAGGACGGCATGGCCTTCCGGGGAAAGAGCCTGGTACAGATGATAGTCCGGACCGCTTTCTACAAGCGCCGTGATTTTGTAGCCGCCTATGTTGAAATGGGGCGGCAGGGCAGGGGGAGGAGGGATTGTCATGACGAATCAAGAGGTCAAAGATCCCGTATATTCAAAAAGGTTCGGAGCCGTTTGTCAATGCCGGAGTGAGGAAGCTGCGCCATGAAACGGGAGCAGTTATCAGCACGGAACGCTTCCGGACGGCGGGAATAAGAAACACGCCGGTTTCCGGAAAGTGTGGCATTTCTGCGGCGCGAGACCGCGCAGGAAGCGGCTAACGGATGGTGACCTTGGTGCCGATGGGGGTGTGTTCAAAGAATATCTTGGCCATGTCCTCCGGCAGGCGTACGCAGCCGTGGCTGACCGGATATCCGGTGACAAAACCCACATGCATGCCGTAGCCTCCCGTAATCCGCATCCAGTAGGGCATGGGGGCGGGGTCAAAGTAGGTTCCTGCCGGCGCTCCGCCAGCCCTGGCGTTGTAATCCCCGTTGACGACGGCTCCGGTGGATTTGTTGCGCAGAACGCCGTATGTGCCGGATTTGTAGTTGGCGTCTTTCTGGATGATTTTGTATGTTCCCCTGGGAGTGCCGTAGCCTTCCTTTCCGGAAGACATGGGGGAAACGCCCACGAGCGTGGTTCCCACGTAGTAGAAAACTTTCTGCTGCTTGAGGTCAATGATGATGTGCTTTTCCCCCTGGGTGCCCGCCGGCAGGTCCCAATATCCCTGGCCCAGACGGGCTTCCGGAGGCAGGTCCGTGTTGACGCCTGAGGTGGCGCCCACCCCGGACAGATAATCGTCCCGTCCGGACATTCCCTGAATTTTTCCGGTGATTTGGTCAAACAGCGGGGGCCTCTCGTACGATGTGCAGGAAACAAGAGCGGAACTGATAGAAACTAACGCCAGTATGCCGGATTTCATGGGAACGGGAAAATGACAGGCAGGTTATGGGGCCTGTCCTCCTTTTTGTCAAGATTTGCATGCTGTTATCCGTTGCTTATTCCGGGGGTATCTGTTATACACGGCGAACCATTTCATTCATCCCTATTTTCATGAGCGAACAATACGATCTTCTTAAAAGCATTCTTTTGGAAAAATCCGTGCGTACGGGAACTTTTACACTGGCTTCCGGCAAGGTGTCCGATTTGTATGTGGACTGCCGCATGACAGCCTTGGACCCCGTAGGAGCCACCCTGGTGGGCGCTCTGGGCTGGAAGCTGGTGAAGGAGGATATTTTGCCCCGTTTCCCGGAGGTGGCGGCCATCGGCGGCATGACCATGGGGGCGGACCCTATTTCCTTGGCCGTCGGCATGACCAGCGCTCTGGAAGGGGCGGAAAAGACGCTTCAGGTGTTCACCGTGCGCAAAGAACCGAAGGACCATGGACGCGGCCGCCGCATTGAAGGCAATTTCCAGGCCGGGGATACCGTGGTCGTGGTGGATGACGTTATCACGACGGGAGGCTCCACGCTGAAGGCTATTGATGCCATTGAGGCGGAAGGGGGCAGGGTTGCCGCCGCCCTGGTGCTGCTGGACCGAGAGGAAGGAGGACGCCAGGCGATTGAGGAACGCGGCATTCCCGTTTACCCGCTATACACCAGGACTTCCTTGTTGGGCCATTAATCTTTTTCCGTCCATGCTCCCTGCCCTGATCGGCATAAGCGGCCATGAAGTGGGCGCGGAGGAAGAGGCTGCCATCCGGCGTTTGCAGCCGGCCGGGTTCATTCTGTTTTCCAGGAATATTGATTCCGTGGAGCAGGTGCGCGGTCTGACGGAGTCGCTGCGGAAACTTTGCCTCCACCATCCTGTCATTGCCGTGGATCAGGAGGGGGGGCGGGTGGTTCGCACCGCTTCCCTGGGCTTGAATTTGCCCTCCCCGGCTTCGCTGGCCCGGCTCGGTTCGGTTGGCGGCATCGTGGAACTGGGCTCGGTGACGGCTCTGGCTCTCCGCTACCTGGGGGTGAACCTGAATTTTGCCCCGGTGCTCGATATTTGCCATGATCCGTCCGCAGCCAACGCGCTGCCCGGCCGCTGCTGGGGAGACAATGCGCAGGACGTTATTTCACGCGGCGGCGTTTATGCCTCCAACCTGCGCCGGGGAGGCGTGCAGAGCTGCGGCAAACATTTTCCCGGCATGGGGCGTGCCCTGGCGGATCCCCATTTCAGCCTTCCCGTGATCGGCCTGGATGAACGGGAGCTGTTCAAGACGGATCTGCTGCCTTTTCTGGCTCTGTGTCCGGCATTGTCCTCCATCATGTCCGCCCATATCATGCTGCCCCAGATTGATCCCGATTATCCCGCCACCTTGTCTGAACGGGTGATCAGGGGGCTTCTGCGTGACCGTCTCGGTTTCCGGGGTGTGGTGTTTACGGATGATTTGTGCATGGGGGCGATTACGACGCAGTATTCACCGGATGACGCCGCCTTCCTGTCCCTGAAGGCCGGATGCGATCTTCCTCTGATTTGCCATGACCCTCTTCCCTGGCTGGATGGGTTGGCTTCCCGCCTGGAAAGTTTGAACGCCTATGACCGGGAGGATTCTTTCAAACGGGTGGAAAAGCTGAGTGACTCCCTGTGTTTCCCGTTTCCGGAAAAGGCTTCCCTGTGGGATTCCTGCCTCCGCCGTGCGGAGGCTCTATGCCGCCTGGAAGAGGACGGAGGAGAAAAACTGCCTTCATCCCCAGTCCAGAAATATTGAGGCAGGTGCCAATGACGGTTTTTGCCTGAGAATATGCCGGGAATGTCCCGGAAGATTTATTCCCGCGGCAGGGAGGAACAAAAGGAAAAGGTGTGTGGGCAATCAGTTTCTTTTGCGGCGAGCCGCCAGCAACGCCATTCCCAACAGGCCCAGCGAAGCCACAGCGGGCTCCGGGACGAGGTGGTTGTAGATGCTTGAAGAATAGACTTTGACATAATCGATGTCGAATGCGGCTCCGGAATTGGCCAGCGTATTTTGGTCGATTCCCTTATTAACTCCTGCGTTTTCCACCCAGTTGCCTCCAATCTGCTGGTCGATGATCAGGTAGAATTCGTTTCCGTCCTTGTCAAAGGGCCAGTTTGCGTTATTGGGCTTTTTGAATGAACCGGTTGCTTTTCCATCCACATAAAAGGTGATGCCTTCTTCCGTCCATTCCATCCCGTAGGTATGCCAGTTTGATTTTTCAGCACCATCGTTCCAACCGGGGGTGACCCCCTGGGAGTTATCCTGGTTGGGAACGCCGTTTTGCGACCAGTGGATTGTCTGGTAAACACGGCCTTCGTAATTCAGGTGTTCCATGATGTCAATTTCCCCTCCGACAGGCCAGCCGATGCTGTCGGATTTGGGCATCATCCAGATGGCCGGCCAGACGCCCTGCACGCAGTCGAATCTGGCGCGGACTTCTACGTAGCCATATTGGAAGGAGAAGGTTTTCAGGGAATATACCCCTCCGCAGGCGTATGTCCTGGCTGGGGCGGTCTGGTTGGTTTGGGTGGTGTAGTCCCCGTATTTTCCCCACAAGGTCATGGCGGAGTTGCCGTCCTTTTCCCGGAATTCCACAAGGCTTTCGTCCCGGGATTGGTACTTGCGCCAGTCCGGGGCATTATATCCTACGTAATCAATGCGGCTCCAGTTGTGTGCGTTCAGCGATGAGCCGTCAAAATTGTCTTCAAAAACGAGCTCCCAGTTCCTGTCAGAAGCCCAAGGGGTTGCCGCCATGACGGAAGATCCTGAAAGTGAGAGAAAAAGGATAGGAAAAAGGAGCGTTGTCCTGATGAACATAATAAGGAAATATAGGGGAGGCGCGGCTTGGTGTCAATAGACAAGAAATTGGCTGGCCGCCCCAGGATGGAGCAGGGAATTTCCTCCCTCCTTAAAATGGTATGTCCGGTTTTTCCAGCAGGGACACGGAGATTGGCGCCCCTGCCGGGATTTCCTCATCACAAGTTTTTTTATTATTCCTGGCCGCAGGTGAAAGCCGTTTAAGACTGGAGAGCCATATTTCTGACGGCGTTTGCCTTGTACACGTGCAGTTCCGCAAGGCGGACTTTTCCGCCCTTCTGGAAGAGCTTGATGCGCAGCCTGTTGGTGGTGACAGGGTCAAACGTCCGCATGCATTTGATAAATCCATTGCCCGGAAGCTGGAGCATGCGCAGTACTTCCGGTTCATTCGCGTACATGGCTTTCTGAGCATCGCTGACGCCGGCAGTAGAGGCCCCCAGGGAGCCCCAGTGAATAGGAATCCACTTGCCGCCTTTGTTGGCTTCAATGACTAAACGGTTGTTGCCCTTTTCAATCTTGATGTCCACGGCGCGCAGGGCGGCAGGGGATTTCAGGGTGAGTTCCAGCACCAGGGGTTCGTCTTCCGAGGGGGACGCGTCCAGTTCTTCAACGGTGGTAGCGTCCCTGTCCAGTAGTTTGGCCGTATCCACACGGCCTCCGGTAGAGGCTTTCAGCTTATAGTCCGCGACTTCCTCCGTGGAACTGCCCAGCAGTTTCAGTTCACGCACACGGCATTCTAGGCCGTGCCAGTCCGTGGAAACGCGGAACAGGCAGCGGGAACCTTGAGTCAGGCAGGAGTCATTCGGGGAAACCCAGGTTGTTTCCTTCTTTTTGTCCGTTTTGTCGTACACCTCTATCTGGTTGCCCTGGGAGGCCGCGGAAATGTAGGTTCCGTCCGGCAGATGGAAGGAGCATCCCCAGTTGCCGTGGTCCCGGATCAGGATGCCCGGCACCCACAGATGGTTGCAGTTGGTGACTGAGAGGGCTTTTTCCGGGCATCCCACTTCAAAGCCGCCCACGGCGATGGGGCGGTCATATTCCACATCCAGGTCATTGACGCGCCATTTGATTTTGGCGTTCATTTTCTGCACGCCCGGCTGGGTGGGGCCGCTGAGTTCCTTTTTGTAGGAGTAAACGTTCCACTGTCCGCCGAATTTGGAATTGGGCGTCCAGGAAATGGTTTCCATGGGGGAGAAGGTGGTCGTGTCGCTGAATTGCACCGTGCCGGCAAAGTCATATTTGTAGGCGGAATTGGCTTTTCCTTCCAGTTCCTTGTCGCGGTGAAGCCCCAGGGCACGGCCGCCCAGCGGCTGCTGGACATCCACGGTTAAAGAATATTCCCCGGGTTGGGGATTATCGTCCTTGCGCTTGGGTTCAAAGAAAATGCGCACATCCATGCCCAGAACCATTTCCGCGCAGGTGGCCCTGGTGAGCTGGTCCACCCCGGGAATTTCCATGATAGCCTTGGCGATGGGGAGGGCGCGGTTGTTGACGACATTGATAAGCTTAAAGCGGCAGCCCTGTTCCACAGGAATGTTTTTCAGTTCCCGGATGGCGGATTTCAGGGAGGCGGGCGCCTTGGCCCCAAGCGCCGCATTTACCATGGACCAGTTGCGCACGTAGGTATTCAGGAAGCGGGATTCCGTATCGATGACAGGGGGCACCTTCCGGAATGTCTTTGCCTGAAATTCCGGCTTGCCCGTGATTGCCAGGTTCCGGCGTTCCGCGCAGAGGGCCGTGATCCAGATGCTGGTGCGGATGTAGGTGCCGATGACGGGATCCGCCGTCATCAGTTCCAGGCGGTTGGGGTTCTGCATCATGCCGCCGTCAAAGGGGCGCAACAGCGTCAGTTTCCATCGGAAAGCCTCCATGTTTTTGTAATATACTTCCGGATTGGTTCGCCAGTAGGCGGGAAGGGCCCACATGATGGAGAGCGTCTCGGAGGAGTGGCCCTGGTCACAGCCGCCGATGGGGCCTTCACCGTACATGATGCGGCTGTTTTTGGTGTACAGTTCCGGTCCTCCGCAGATGAGGGAAGCAATGTAGTACGGGCCATGGCGGCCGGAGTAGGTTCCCCCGCATTCGCGGTTGGGTTCAAAGGTGAAGGTTTCCGTCATGCGGCCGTAGGGCCCCATGCCGGTGGGGCAGATGGACTGGGCATGATCCATCATTTTGTCCAGCACATCGTCTTCCGTGCGCGCCGGGGTTTTGCTGGCCAGCGCCAGGAACAGGCACATGTGGGAGCCGCCGATGCTGACGCCTGTTCCCCGGTAGCCCGGGTGAATGCCGTGGCCGGTGACGAAGTCCCCGTAAAGGACTTCGTTTTTCATGCGCTGCACGCCGTTGCGGATGGCCGGGAGAACGGAGTTGTCCCGGTAGCGCAGCCAGTATTCACACAGGAAAATACCTGCGGATGCCTGGGGGACGGCCCACCAGCACTGGGAGCCGGAGAAGGCGATGTAGTGCGCCGCCTTTTTAATGACGGGGTCATATTTAGGGTTGCCCGTGGCCATCAGGGCCAGCCCGGCCCAGCCCGTATCATAATGGTTGCCGCAGTAGCCGCCCGGACGTTCCCAGGAACCGTCCTCGCGCTGCTGGGCCGCCAGCCATTCACTCATCATGTGGACAACCGCCTTGCTCTTGGCGCAGTTTTTGGGGAAGCCGAGGGCATAGGAGCCCAGCTGGGGTATTTTAAAGGTGACGTTTTTTACGTATTTCTTCACGGCGTCCGGTAGAGTGGAAGAGCCTCCCACCTGTACGGTCACGCCAACGGAGGCAGACCACCTGGGGGTTCCTGTCCCTTTGAGTTTCCAGTCTCCCCTGGGGATGTCAAAAACCAGGGAAGAGACGGCGTGGGCCTGCCATACGCTGCTTTTGGGGTCATACTTGGCCTCCCCGTAACCTACGGTGTATTGCAGGGCCCGGGTCAGCGGAACGGTTCCGCCGGGGCCTTCCAGCCTCAGGCCTGACCATTCAAAACCGTCGCTGCCAATGCCGTTGCCGCCGTCATCCACGCGCAGGCGCACCTGCTGGCCGCCTTTTACCGGAATGGAAAGGGAAACGGGCTTTTGGGCCCGTTCCTCCCGTAAGACTTCTTTCCAGAGAGGCTGGATGCCCTGGATTTTTTCCACGCTTTCCGCGGGAATAATATTCAGGGTGATTTTTCCGGCCCCTTCCGCCTTGTCCAGCAGAAGGCCCGCGTGCATGTCCAGGCCGCGCCTGTCCTGGTGCTGATAAGGGCCGTAAAGCACGTCCAGGCTTTGAGACGTCTTGAAGGGGTGTCCGTCAATGCCCAGGATCAGGTCTCCTTCCTTGATGTATTTTTCAGCGGGGGAACCCTCAATCACCTGGGTGACCGTGTAGAGGTTCGCCACGGGTTCCCCGTTGGGATCCAGCATGGTTTTGGGGAAGAAGCCGCGGAAGTTCGTGTCCGGCCAGGAGGCGTCCAAACCGCGGGCTCGGAATCCCAGGGGGCCGAAGGTGGTGATCCAGCCTTTGGCTACTTCCTCGGAATTGCCGAACCAGCTTGTGTACAGGTTGGCGTACTGCTTTTTCCACTGGTTCAGCGTCATGGGCTTGGCGAATTTCCTCACATAGGCGTTGACGTCTCCCATATTGGTGGTTTGCCGGGAGGCTTTTCCCCGTAGACGCTTTTCTGGAACAGGGGGGACGGCAGATTGTTCCCCCTGTGCTTCCTTCCTGTTGGCGGGATTTTCCGGTTCCGTTTTTTTTCCGTCCACCGCGTCATGGGCCGGGGTACCGGATTTTCCGGCAGTCTGTGCAGGGGAGGACGCGGATTCATCCTTTAAAATGTCCGGGGCGTCTCCGTTCCTTTCCCCGGAGGAGATGGACGGCGGTGTTTTTTCCGGCTGTTCCGCGTCTCCGGACGGGGAGCCGGGCGCGGCGTTTTCCTGTTCCGGAGACGTTTCCGTTTTCACGGCGGGCAATACGGCTTTCTTTTCCGGTTTGGCGGCTTCCTTCTTTTCCCTGCCGGGTTGGGGGACGGTCGGTTCCTGCAGAGAGACGTATTTTTCCGAAGTTGTCTGGGTGTAATAATAAGTTCCGCATGCGCCTCCCAGCAGGAGCAGGGTAAGGAGCCATATTCCGGCGGAGTTTTTCTTTTTCCGAGGCAGGGGAAGGGAACCTGCATGGACGGAAGCCGCCCCGGTTCCGGGAGTGGACAGCGGCCGTTGATCGCTCCGGAGGGGCTCCGCCGGGGGGATGACCGCGCCGGGGGGCTGTTCCGCTGCGGCATGGCTGCCGGGAATGGCATAAGCCAGGTACAGGGTGCCCAAGGCGGGAATTTCCCACAGGGAACCGGTTCGGAACTGGGCTTCGAAGTCATTTTTCAGCGGGAGAACTTCCCGTTCAATGTCCGTGTTTTCCGGATAACGCAGTTTTCCGCTTTCCGGGTCGCGCACAGCGAGCCCCTGGGGGCAGAATTCGCGGAGCAGGTATGGAACATGACTGGCATCCAAAACGTAATAAACATGGCAGAGGGGATCCGTCTGTTTCAGGGATTGGATAAGATAGCCGTTGATATTAAATCCGGAAGGAAGGGGTGGCGTATGTTCCATGGTTACAGACGGTTGGTTATCCGGCTACCTACTAGCATACCCGGGGTCCTCTATCAATGTAAAAAGAGGTTTTCCTTTTCCGGAGCGTGTGACGCAATTAATTGATTATTTACTTGAATGCATGTCTGTTCTGTGGTGCAAGCAAGGCTCGATTTTCTGTTTTTCCATTACAATCATGAGTTCCGATATTAGATTAGATGCCTTGCAGTACCATTCCCAGCCCCGCCCCGGCAAGGTGGAAACACTGCCCTGCAAGCCCTGCTTTTCACAACGGGATCTGACTCTTGCCTATTCCCCGGGCGTGGCCGAGCCCTGCCTCCGCATTAAAGAGGATCCTTCTCAAAGCGCCCTGTACACTGGTCGCTCCAACCTGGTAGGCGTGGTCACCAACGGCACCGCCGTTCTTGGACTGGGCAATATCGGGCCGGATGCCGCCAAGCCGGTGATGGAAGGCAAAGGCGTTCTGTTCAAGGTGTTCGCGGATATTGACGTTTTTGACATTGAGCTGAACGTGAAGGAGCCGGAAAAGCTGATTGAGACGATCAAGACCATGGAACCCACTTTCGGCGCCATCAATCTGGAGGACATCAAGGCTCCGGAATGCTTCATGGTGGAAGAACGCCTGCGGGAGGAGATGAATATTCCCGTGTTTCATGACGACCAGCATGGCACGGCCGTGATTTCCGGCGCCGCCCTGCTGAACGCCGCGGAGCTGACGGGCCGCAAGCTGGAGGACATGAAGGTTGTTGTCGTGGGGGCCGGCGCTGCCGGCATTTCCTGCGCCAAGTTCTACATGACGCTGGGAGTGCGCCGCGAACATATCTACATGTTTGATTCCAAGGGGCTTATCCATACCGGACGCATTGATCTTCATGCCACGAAAGCGCAGTTCTCCCAGTCGGAAGACTTCTCTCTGGAGGAGGCTCTTACCGGAGCGGACGTGTTCCTGGGGCTGTCCACCAAGGGACTGCTCACGCAGGACATGGTAAAGCTCATGGCTCCTTCCCCCATCATTTTCGCCTGTGCGAATCCGGACCCGGAAATTACGTACCAGGATGCCAAAAAAGCGCGGCCTGACTGCATTATGGGGTCCGGCCGTTCCGACTGGCCCAACCAGGTGAACAATGTTTCCTGCTTCCCCTTTATTTTCCGTGCCGCCCTGGATGTGCGCGCTTCCGTCATCAATGAACAGATGAAGATTGCCGCCGCCCGCGCCCTGGCCGATCTGGCGAAGGAGCCCGTCCCCCAGGAGGTGATTGACCTTTACGGGGGAGCCCCGCTCAGCTTCGGCATCGACTACGTGATTCCCAAGCCCATTGATCCCCGCATTATTGAATGGGAGTGCCCGGCGGTAGCACAGGCGGCCATGATTTCCGGGGTGGCCCAGTCTCCCATCCGGGATATGGAGGCCTACACGCTGGAATTGCGCAAGCGCATTGCCGCAGCTCGTGAACGCGTCTCCGGCGTGGTGCGCAGCTACCTTTAACCGGTTTCCGGCGGAAGGCCGGCAACCTCATGCCTCCGGAGTTTGCGCCGGATGGCTGTGAAAACCGGGTGGACGTGATGTTCCTCCCGTTTTTTTCATGCCGTGCAGGAACGTATTTAATGGCAAAGGTGGAGACTGCGTCAAATGCCTCTGGAGGCGGAAAAAAGGGGAGGGCGGCCCGGGGCTTCCTGCCGTATGAATATTAAGGCGGACATGCTGTTTCATTACACTGCCCTGTTGCATGCGGTTTTGGTTGTTTGTGCATCATTCGTCTGGGTGGTTTCCGCAGTCCCGGCGGACTTTCTGCCGATGAGAAAAAATGCCGGGAGAACGGCGGGAGGAGGCCGTTTCCCGGACGTTGGAGGATTGCGACCGTGATCCGGCGGAGAACATCCTTTTCTGCAAATTAATGAGGATGTGGAGAAGGAGGAATTCTGATACCTGTTTTACGATAAGTCCGGCCACGGTTCTTCCCTGCTGGTGTGCCGGGTTGAAGTTCTGGACAGAAAGAAATCCTGTTTTTTCAACCGCGCTTGAATGCCGCGAGAGTGAATGAAAACGTACGCTGCGCCCACATGATAGGGAACACCGGGGGCTGAAGTTCCGTACCGGTTTGCAGCCCTATGCAAGGGAGGTCGAGGTGCGGAAGACGGCTGGGGCATCCAGCTCTGCCAGGTGAAGGCCCTGAGCCTGCGTTGGGGGATGGGCGGAATGCCCAATGACCCGGTACGGCTTTTCCCTCCGCGCGAAAGGCAGTTGGGAAAATCGCAGAAGGCCGTAGCCGTACCGGATATTCCAGTAGTTTGGCGGTTCGAGGTTATCTTCTTCTGCGTGAGACGAGCAGGCCCGCGCACGACAGCGTGACAAGCAGGCATGAAGCCGGTTCGGGGACGCTTTCGGGGTCGGTGACGGTAACGATCATGTTCGGGAAGTACATGCTCGTTTCGTTGCCCGTATTGTAGTAGAGTATGACGGGAGCTCCGCTGTAAAAGGCTGTTGACTGCATGGAGGCGTAGGCAAATCCGTTGTCTACGCTGAATGGGGAGTCAGCTCCCTCTTCCGCCTGAAGGCTCGTGCCTATTGTCAGCCTGCCCAGCATGGCGGCGTCAGAAACGAAGGCGAAGACGTATTCCTGCGATGTGTTCAGAAGGAGGTTGCTGAAGGTAAATTCAACGTCGGTGTAGGAGTCTATATTCACGGAGAGGTTTTCTTCCGTGCGGGATTGCCCGACGACCGTCCAGTCCGCGCTGTCCGACGCCGGTTTGGTGAATACCACCATGGTAAGGCTGCCGGATGTGAAGTCCACGGTAAACCGGTTGTCCGTCAGCTTGAGCTGTATGGAGTCGAGGTTCACGGCTCCGGGCAGGGCAGTATCAGAAGTAAAGCCCTGGTTCAGTTGCATGGAGATGCCCGTACCGCTGGCATTTGCAGCTCCGGTTCCTCCTCCCGTGAGGATGTGGGCCGCGTTTGCAGGAAGGGTTGAAATGGCCGCAAACAGGGCCGGCAGCAGTAATAGCAGTTGTTTTTTACTCATCATGTTTCGTATGGACTTTGTGTTGACGCACAGCCCATGCACCGGTTTCCAGAAAAAAGCTTGCCATTGGCGGTTGCGAGACCGCCGGATGGGAAGGTTCCATTCATTCAGGGGGATACCGGAAACAGGAAAGTCCGGTTGAGACATGGAACCGGAAATAACAGAGGACGCCGTGAATGGGGCGCTCCTTATCCAAAGCGGATATGATTCTGGTGAACATGGTCTATCAAATGGTTTCCCGCCATATGCATAGGCATCCATCAGGCTGGTATTCTGGCTTATCTTCCTGTAGAAGAATTACAGTAGCGGAACTGCTCCGGATTCTAACCGGATTCCCCATCTATTTCCTGACGGCTCCCGCCGTCGTCCCAATGGAGATTCATTTTTCATGAATCGCCGTTAATGTAGTCTCTTCCCTTCGTCTGGCAAGAAAGAAATTTCCCTATGGTTATATGAAGGAAATGTTATTTTTATCTGGCATTTTCAATCCATTTGGAAAGAATCGCAGGATATGGCCGGGCAAAAGGCCGGCTTCCTTTCGTTTTTGGTGAAGGCATGTCTACACCTGGGCGTTGGCCAGCCGGAGGCGGATCTGTTCCGTCTGCTCCCTGTCCGGGATGAGCTCTACAAGCGTCTGGCTGTTTTCCTCCAGGGAATCAAGCTGGTCGAAGTCCTCCGCCGTGCGGATGGTCAGGTAGCGCATTCCCCATTGTTCCGCAATGGCCTTGAAGGAATGGGCGTGGGGTTGTACAAGCAGCTTCCTCATGGTTTCCGGCTGGCCGTCTGCTCCCGGGAGGGTGCGGAAGATGCCCCCTCCGCCGTTGTTGATGACGCCGAGGACGCGGGTTCCCCTGTCCAGTTGGGGAAGGAGTGCCAGGGCATTGGAATCATACATGGCGGTCAGGTCGCCCACAAGAGCCCAGGAGCGGGAACACCGGGCGGAGACCCCCAGAAAACCGGAGATTTGCCCGTCAATGCCGTTGGCTCCCCGGTTGGCGCGGACGTTTTCCGTGGGGATGGACGTCTGGGCGAAGCTGTTCCAGTACCGCACGGGCATGGAGTTGCCCAGGTAAATGCAGTCTCCGTCCGCGGCAAAGAAGGAGAAGGAGCGCACCATGGCCTGTTCGCTTTCCGGGCAGGTGATGAGCAGTTCCTCCATCAGGGCTTTCCTGCGTTTGTTCATGGCGCGCAGGCCGTTGATGTCGCCCACGGTATCTATATCCCCCAGCGCATGCAGAATGGCTTCCAGGTCTCCGGTTACGACGGAGGAGGGGCGGGCCAGCCCGGAGAAGCCGGTGCGGGTGACGGAGAATACTTCCGTGGCTGGAATGTCCTCCAGGTCGCGCCAGAAGCGGGCCACGGGCACGTCCCCTAATCTGAGCAGGACGGCGGGCGGGTGTTCCCTCAGCAGGGCGTCTGCGTCCGTCAGAGCCAGATGGGCCAGCTCTTCCCGGAGTCCGGAGGTGGCGTCCGCCACCACGGGGGCTTTCAGTTCGTTGGCCAGCCACCGGGCCGGGGCTTGTTCCGTGG
>ENA-OZSN01000299-OZSN01000299.1-human-gut-metagenome-genome-assembly--contig:-NODE-299-length-13552-cov-3.929688_pt1 | contig 13552 bp, 8 predicted proteins | sample MGYA00244126_ERZ653974 | MGnify/ENA primary metagenome ERZ653974 (study PRJEB26926, sample SAMN06164524) | human gut metagenome | biome: ENVO:00009003; feature: ENVO:2100002; material: ENVO:00002003... | reverse complement strand
CCGCCGGAAGGCTGAAGACGCTGGAGGCAGATACGGGGGAAACCCTGGGCGGGGAATTCGGAGCCCTGTTCGACTGGCTGGCCGCCTGCCTGGAACGCGGCAGCGTGGAAGAATATGAATTCCGCGTCTCCTGTTACTGAATGCGGCGGAGAGATTCTTGACAGAACCTGCGTATTAAATTAAAGATTTTCCCGGCTCCAACCCGCCCTTCCCCCTGACATGGAACAAGAAACACTGGTTTACCCGCTTGCGGACAATACTGTTCTGCAAGACAAATATACGATATTGAGCGTGCTGAACGCCGGCGGCTTCGGCATCACGTACCTGGCTCTGGACAACCCCGGTTCCCGGTATGTCGTCATCAAGGAATGCATGCCGGACGCCTACGCCTGCCGGGATATGGAAACCGGCGTTGTCCATCCCCGGAACGAACAGACCGCCGTCAATTTCTCCCAGAGCGTTTCCAATTCCCGGCAGGAGGCTTCCGTCCTGTCCCAGCTCAACCATCCCGGCATTGTCCAGGTGTTTGACATGTTTGACGCCAACGGCACCTGCTATTACGTCATGGAGAATATCCAGGGACAGACCCTGTTCGACCTGATGACCACCATGCACGCCACCGGGCAAACCATGGAACCGGCCCAGGCCACGGATCTTCTGTTCCGCCTGCTGGACATCCTGCACTACCTTCACTCCATGGGAGTGTACCATTGCGACATCAAGCCGAGCAACATCTTCATCCAGCCGGACGGAACGCCCAAGCTCATCGACTTCGGCGCCGTGCGCACCAAGACCCTCCAGCATCAGGGGCTCGTCCAGATCACGCCCGGCTATACCCCGCCGGAATTCTACCCCGGACGCCGGAGCGAAATAGGCCCCTGGTGCGATATGTACGAACTGGGCGCCACGTTCTACGAATTGCTCACGGGCCAGGTCCCCCATCCTGCGGACCAGCGTTCCGTGGTGGACCGCAACCCGAAAGTGACCAGTTACGCGGCCCTGCGGAAAACTTATCCCATGAACTTCCTTTCCGGAATTGACAAAGCCCTGTCGCCGGACGAACGCAACCGCTTCCATTCCGCCAAGGCATGGAATGACTATATCAACGCCATGGCGGCGGCAGGCACCCTGCAGGCCGGCGGAGTATCGAGGAAGGCTCTTCCCCAGGCCAGGAAAAAATCTTCCGCAGGCACGGCTTTCCTCATCATCCTGCTCATCGCAACGGCAATCGGCTGGGTATGCTGGAAGCAGGGTCTGCTTAACTTCTGATTCCGGCCGCTTTCCGGCGGAAACATTGAAGGGTGATGTCCGCAAAGACACGCCCCCCCAACGCAACAAGGGCTGAACCTGACGGTCCAGCCCTTGCCAATCCGGAATTGAACGGGAGAAACAGCCTTTACAGGCTTTCCCCGAAGTCCCGGCGGTATTTGGCCGCCAGTTTTTCAGGCCAGTCGCTCTTGGCGCGGAGCTTGCCCATGAAGAAGCGCAGGACGGGCGGTTCCTCCACAAATTCCAGGCCGCCAATCAAATCGCGGTTGTCATAGAGCCACTTCATGCGGTCCGCCACGTATTTCACCTGGGATAACGTGAAAACACGGCGCGGGAAGGCCAGGCGGAGCAGTTCCACATCCGCCAGAATGTCCTTGCCGTTTTCGTCGCGGACGCTGGAAAGCGTGCCGCGTTCCATGCCGCGCACGCCGGAGGCGATGAAGAAAGCCGCCGCCAGAGCCCCGGCGGGATAGTCCTCCTGCGGGATATGGGGCAGGAAACGCCCTGCGTCAATATGGGCGCCCAGACCGCCAGCGGGGGTTACGCAGGGAATGCCCATGTCCACCATCTGGCCGATGAAATATTCAATGAAGGAGGGGCTCTGGGAAATCACGGTCAAATCCGTGGTTTCATACAGGCCTACGGCCATGGCCTCAATTTCCCGCACGGAGATGCCGCCATAAGTCAAAAAGCCTTCAAAGAGGGGAACGAGATGCTCCATTTTCTTGGCAATGGCCCGGTCGTTCGTGCAGATGCCGCCGCCGCGGGAGGAGGAAACCTTGCGGGCGGAAAAATACACCAGATCCGCCAGTCCGCACATGGTCTTCAGAATGTCCGCGCAGGACGCATCCCTGAACTCGTCTTCACGCATCTTGATGAAGTAGGCGTTTTCCCCGATCAGGGAGGCGTCCAGCACCAGCATGATGCCGAATTCATCGCAAATGCCGCGGATTTCCCGCATGTTGGCAATGGAGAAGGGCTGGCCGCCAATCAGGTTGGTTGAGGCTTCCATGCGCACGAAGGGGATTTTGCCCGCCCCGTGACGGGCGATGCAGTCCCGCAGCTTGCCGGGGTCCAGATTGCCCTTGAAGGGATTGGTGCTGACCGGATTGACGGCTTCATCAGCCACCAGTTCCTCAATCTTGCCGCCGTTCAGGTCAATATGGGCGTGCGTGGTGGTGAAATGGTAGTTCATCGGAACCACGTCCCCGGGCTTCACGAAGGTGCGGGCAATGATGTTTTCACAGGCGCGCCCCTGGTGGGCGGGCAGAAGGTATTCCTTGCCGAAGACATCCCGGACAGCCTGCTTCAGGCGGTCAAAGCTCTGGGAACCGGCATAGGCGTCATCCGCCCGGAACATGGCGGCGATCTGGTTGTCGCTCATGGCGTTGACGCCGGAATCCGTCAGCATGTCCAGATAGACATCGTTCGTGCTGAGCTGGAAGGTGTTGAACCCGGCTTCCCGTGCGGCTTCCAGGCGGCGTTCCACGGGGACAAGATGCAGCTTCTGCACCACGCGGACTTTATGCAGTTCCAGGGGAATTTGTTCCCCATTGTAAAATTTGACAACGTTGGATGGTTCTGAATTCATAAAATAAAAGGTAAACAAAAGTGTAGCAGAATGAATCTTTTCCGCAACATAAAAGGACAAACGGCCTTTTTTTGCCTCCCGCCGTAAAGGCAGGAATGACGCTGGAAGGAAAAATGTGGAACTTTCCGGAGGGAGTTTCTAGCGTGGCTCCCTATGAAAAAATACTGGAAATTGATTCAACAGTACCTGGGCGTGGATGCGGACGGCATCCCCGGCCCCAAGACGGCGCTGGCCCTGCTGGACAGGCTGGGCATCCGCCAACCGGAACAATCCTGGCCCAGCCAGGAGGAAGTGCGCTCCGGGAAATCCGTCTTCGGCCGTGCGGGTGATGAAAGCAACATGACCAGCATCAAGCTGCCTTATATCATGCGGCTGGCGTGGGAAACAAACACGACCGTTTCCACCATGCGCTGCCATAAGCTGGTGGCGGAACCGCTCGTCCGCATCTTCCAGGCTACTCTGGACCATTACGGTATGGAGAAAATCAGGGAACTGGGGCTGGACCTGTACGGCGGCTGCTTCAACAACCGCTCCATCATCGGCGGAAAGGCCACATCCATGCACGCCTGGGGAATCGCCGTGGACATGGATCCGGACAGAAACGGCCTGAACATCCCCGCGCCGAAAGCGGTATTGTCCGGACCGGAGTACGCCGCCTTCTGGCGATTCGTGGAAGCGGAGGGGGCCGTATCCCTGGGACGCTCCCGCGACTACGACTGGATGCACTTCCAGTTCGCTACTCTTTGACCGGAGCGGACGCGAACGTCCTCCAGCCCTCCTCCCAGCGGCGGCGGAGGGCTGGCCAGCCCTCACCGTTCCCTCCATGCCCCAGGAAAGAGCGCTTTTTCAGCTCCCGGAAACTTTCTCCGGGAAGGTGGAGAAGTTCCCCGCGGTCATAGGCATTCTGATCACACATGCCGTTAAAAACGGGAGTCCACTGCCAGCGGCGCACGCCCAGATAACTTTTGAATGTATCTACCAGTTCCGTCGTGCAGTTGGCGGTGACGGTATGATAATAGCGCGGGCGTTCATGGAGGCTGTTGATTTTTTCCGCAAACCCCAGAAAGGCCTTTTTCAGGCTTTCCCTGCCGATGTTGATGCGGTACAGGTACATGTCCTCTTTTCCGGTAATTGGTGCGCAGGGCGAACAGGTCTTCTTCGTCCGCCAGGATGTAAATCACGTTGAATTGCTTGTAAAGGCCAGGGACAGTTCCCTGCTCCACCCCCTCCGGCAGGCGCGTTTCCACGGACAGGGCCAGATGCTTCCCATCCTCAAAACCGAAGGACAACATGGTATGGGCCACGAATTCCATCCCATCCCAGTGGCTCACGGCAAAATCCAGCGTAGCCAGCTTGTCCAGGTCAAAACGGCGCGTCACATAGCGCGCGTCGAAGTCCCGCTCCGTCCGGTAGATAAAACTGCGCACGTCCTTCACCACGATTTCATTTCCGTTGATTTCCACGGAGGGCAGGCGACTCCAGGACGGCTGCCATTCCTTATCGTTCGTCGCCGGTATGCACAGGTAGTACGCCAGCAGCAGGGCCGGCACTCCCCAGGAAGCGCGCCATAATACGGGCCGTTTTCCGCGGAGGGCGAAGGCGCATGCCATGGCCGCCACGTACAGCCACACCAGCACGGCTCCCCCCCATACGTTGTAAAAAACCACGCCCGCCGCCCATACGGAGAAACAGAACCACGCCGCCGTCATCAGGATGCGGGCTGCGGCCGGGCACGCGCGGCGCAGGAAAGTCAAATGCATGGAAAATGAAAAGCAGGCCGCGCGCTCCAGCCCATGAAACGCGCGGCCCGTTAACGGGGATTACCTGAAGGAAAGGCCCTTCACTTTGTCCGTCAGGGCTTTCAGCACGCGCTGGTGCGCTGCATCCACTTCCGCGGCCGTGAGGGTCTTGGCCGGATCCCTGTACAGGAAGGTATAGGCAATGGATTTGCGGTCCGCCGGCAGCTTTTCACCGGAGGGGTCCGTGAACACGTCAAAGCAGAAATAACTGACAAGCAGTTTTTCCCGTGCGGATTCCACGGCCTTGACAATGTCCGCATTGGGCGTGGAGAGGGGCAGTTCCATGGCCGCATCGCGGGAAGAACCGGGGAACTGGGGCAATTCCGCAGCCTTCACGGGCGCGGTCAGAATTTCCTGCATTTTACGGAGATCCAGTTCCGCCACGTACACGGGCTGACCCAGGCCCAGCTCCCGGCAACGCGCCAGGGACAGGCGGGCGAAATAGCCGCAGGCTTTCCCGTCCAGCTGTACGTCCGCCCCCAGGGCGGCCTGTTCGCGCGGTCTGGCAGGCGTGAGCGTAAAACGGTGGCCCGGCGCCAGAGCCGCCATCACGGCCAGCAGATCCTCAAAGGAGGCCTGCTCCGGCCTGGGATCCGCCCAGGAACGCGCCGTGCGGTCCCCGGAAACCAGGATGCCCAGGGTATCCGTTTCAATGTCCCTGCCCTTGCCGCCGCCCGTATTGCGGAAGACGCGTCCAAGTTCAAAGAAGCGCAGGCCGGAAACGCCCTGGTTGCTGTTGCGCACGGCGGCGGCAATCAGGCCGGGCGTATGGGCGGGGCGCAGCACGGAGTGATCCTCGCTGAGCGGCAGGGATACGCGGATGAGGTCACCGTCCTGAAGGGGGCGCAGAGGCAAAGCGTCCTTCACTTGGGCGATGGTGCCGTCAGCGGATTCGGAGGCGATGAGCTTGATGGTCTGGGTTTCATAAAATCCCAGGGCCGCCAGCTTGCGGCGCAGCTCCATCTGGAAGTTATAGGCCGCATCCACCGGGGATTCCGCCACGAAGGGGCCGGAGAAGCGGGACGGTATGCCGTCCAGGCCGAAAACGCGCACGATTTCCTCCAGAAGGTCGCACGGGCGCGTGAGATCCAGGCGGTGGGGGGGTATCAGCCAGCATTCCGGTGAATCCGGAACCTGCTTCAGGCCCAGCGCCGTCAGGATGCGAGCCCCTTCCTCATGAGAAATGGAACCGCCGGAAATCTGATCCAGCGCTTTCCAGGGAAGTTGTACAAAGCCCAGTTCATTAGTCACCGTGGCGCCCTTCCCCTGCTTCAGGGAAGCGAACACGGAAACGGGGCCGTCCGCCCCTCCGCAGGAAGGCATGGAAGCATGAGCCGGATTAGGAACGGGAGAACCGGCCACATACGTTGGGGAGGCCGTTCCGCCCGCCAGCTGAAGAATCAGTTCCACGGCGCGCACGGAACCGCGCAGGACATTCCAGGCGGAAGTGCCGCGTTCAAAGCGGTAGGAAGAGTCGGAGGACAGGGCCAGCCTGCGGGACGTGGCGCGGACGGAGGAGGGCTTGAACCAGGCGGACTCCAGAATGATATCCGTAGTGGCGTCCGTCACGCCGCTTTCCTCCCCACCCATCACGCCGCCGATGGCGAGCGCCTTGCCGGACTGGTCCGCAACAACCAGATCCGTGCAGTTAAGCGTGTATTCCTGCCCGTCCAGGGCCTTGATGGTTTCCCCTTCATAAGCGGTGCGGGTGACGATGCCGCCCTGCACTTTCGCCGCGTCAAAGGCATGGAGGGGCGTTCCCAGTTCATGCAGGACGAAGTTGGTAATATCCACGATGTTGTTGATGGGGCGCAGGCCGACAGCTACCAGGCGTTCCTTCAGCCATTCCGGGCTTTCCTGCACTTTCACGCCGCTGATTTTTACGGCGGTGTAGTACGGGTTCAGCTCCGGCTGGTCCAGCCGCACGAAGTCTCCGGCGGGTTCCAGCGCCACTCCGGCGTCGTCAATGGAAACAGGCCTGTACCCCCGGCCGGAGATAGCGGCCAGTTCATACGCCATGCCGTTGTGGGAAAGCAAATCCGGCCGGTTGGGCGTTACTTCCACTTCCACCAGGGTATCCGCCTTGACAACCTGGGAAATCGGCGTACCGGGTTCCAGTTCCTGAGGGAGAATCCAGAGACCGTGCTCCTTGTCGGGAAGCCCCAGCTCGGAGGCGGAACAGAGCATGCCGCGGGACTCCACGCCGCGCAGCTTGCCCACCTTGATTTCAACGTTGCCGGGCAGCACCGCTCCCGGCAGGGCGCAGGGGACCTTGTCCCCCACCTTGTAGTTCTGCGCGCCGCACACAATCTGGTGCAGCGTGCCGTCGCCCACGTCCGCCTGGCAGACTTTCAGCCGGTCCGCCTGGGGATGCTGTTCCGCGGCAGCCACGCGGGCCACCACCACGTATGGGGAATCCACGCCCTGCTGGCGGATGTCTTCCACCTCAATGCCGGCAAAAGTCAGCATGTCAGACATTTCATCCACGCTCAGGCCGGACAGGTCAATGTACTGGGAAAGCCAGTTAAGGGAAATCTTCATAACGGGAAAACAGGTAAAAATTATTGGAATTGGGCAAGGAAGCGCACATCATTCTCAATCAGGGCGCGGATGTCCCTGATGCCCCAGCGGATCATCGCCAGGCGGTCCAGGCCGATGCCGAAGGCAAAGCCGGTCAGCCCCGTGTAGCGGGCCTGCGCTCCGGGGTCCAGGCCCAGTTCGCGGTCCACGGCTTCAAAAACATTGGGATCCACCATGCCGCAGCCGGCAATCTCCACCCAGCGGGGGGCCTGGCCGTCCACCTTCAGCTTGACGTCAATTTCAAAGCTGGGTTCCGTGAACGGGAAGAAATGGGGGCGGAAGCGCACCTCCGTTCCAGAACCGAAAAGGGCGCGCAGAAAATATTCCAGCGTTCCTTTCAGGTCGCCCACGGAAACGTCCGTATCCACATACAGGCCTTCAAGCTGATTGAAGGCGGAAAGGTGCGTGGCGTCAATTTCGTCGCGGCGGTAGGCGGAACCGGGAGCGATGACACGCACGGGCGGCAGCTGCTTTTCCATGGAGCGGATCTGCACGGAAGACGTGTGCGTACGCAGAAGCTTGCCGGAATCAAAGTAAAATGTATCCTTCTCATTGCGGGCCGGGTGATCTTCCGGCGTGTTCAGCGCGTCAAAGCAGTGGAACTCGTCCTCAATCTCCGGGCCGTCCGCCAGGGCAAAGCCCATGTGGCGCAGAATGCGGACGGCTTCATCCCTCACGATGGTGAGAGGATGCAGACCGCCAAACGGCAGGGAGCGGGCCGGAAGCGTCAGGTCCACATCGGCCACGGCGGCCTTGTCCGCCTGGGCCTGCACTTCCTCCAGCTTGGCGTCCAAAGCTTCCGTAATGGCCTTGCGGGCCTCGTTAAGCAACTGGCCGACGGCGGGCTTTTCCTCTCTGGGAACGTCCTTCATGCCCGTCTGGGCCAGGGTCAGTTCCCCTTTTTTACCGAGGATGGCCACGCGCGCGTCTTCCACGCCGCGCCTGTCAGACGCCTGGGCGATGCGTGCCAGGGCGTCCCGTTGGATGCGTACAATCTCTTCCTTCATAAAATTTGACGGGCAAGAGCTTACCCGTCCCCCCCGCCAGCGTCAAGCCCTTCGGGCCGCGGGGAGGTCACTCAAAAGAAAATGGCGGACCCCGGAAAGGGGGAAAGAACAATGAACCTCTCTTCCTAGTCACTAATCCTTAACCATTAAATCTCCCCAGCAAATTACACGTATCCCGGCCGGGCGGACATGCGGCCGGAAACCATGCCGAGCACGCAGAAAAAGGTATAAACCAGGCAGAACGGCAAAAAGGAGCCGCCCTGATGCAGGAAGGAGGTAAACAGCAGGCTCAACAGGGCGCCCATGGTAAAGCCGATTCCCTGGGACATGCCGGAAAGCCTGATTGATTCGGAAGGGGTCCGGGCCCGTTCCACCATCAGCGCCATTCCGCGGCTGAATACGGTTCCCGTCGCCAGGCCGAACAGAATAGCCATCCAGAGAGCCCAGTCCGGAGGGAGATACAGGATGCCCCAGCAGGAAAGGGCCGCCAATGCCATGGCCACCACGATGAGGAGCCCCCGGCCGCCCGTAGCCTTTTCCAGCACGTGCGCGGAAAGCGTGGCGGGCAGCTGGGCGAACATGGCCACGGAAAGGATGAACCCGGCATCCTCATAGCTCATGCCCCGCTGCCTCAGAAAGATGGGAATCCAAGTATAAAAGAAATAGGCCGCCCCAACGCGGCTCAAGTAAAAAACGGTAACCTGCCATGCTTTGCCGCTGCGCAGCAGGTTGTGACCGGAAGCCGCCGGATCACTTTGAAACACGCCGGCCGGGTGCCTGAGAAAATAAGCGCCCCATACCAGCATTCCCAGCAGAATGGGGATAATCCAGATCCCCAGGCCGAAACGCCAGCCTCCCAGCATGTTGGAAATGGGAACGGACAATCCTGAAGCCGCAGCGCTGCCCACGCCGATCATGGCGCTGTAAACCCCCATCATGGCGGAAGCATGGTCAGGAAACTGGTGCTTAATCAGTCCGGGAATGGCCGCCCCGGCAATTCCCATGCCCAGCCCCATCAAAACCATGCCGCCGTATAACCCCGCTACGCCGTCCCAGCTGCGCCAGAAAATTCCGGCCACCGCCAGAAGCTGGAACCAGAAAATGATTTTCCACGGCGTCATCCAGCGTGCCACGCGTGGAGAAATGGGAGCCGCCACCCCCAGCACAAAGACGGGCAACAGGGCGAACAGCCCTGAATTTTCCAGGGAAAGCCCCATATCCCTTTCAATCGTTCCCAGCAGCGGATCGGGAGAATCAAACCCGGTACGCAGATTGAAGCACACGATTAAAAAGGCGACAAACAGCAGCATCTTTCCCCTGATGCCTCCGGAAATCCCTGCCTTATCCATCCCATGTTATACATCCTTGTCCCCGCCCCTGTTCAAAAGTAACAGCCTTCCGGCTGTCAGCGGTCCGGAAACACGGCATGGCGGAAAGACCATCAGGGGAAACAATCTCCCTGCGGTTTTCCATCCCCCCTGCCATGAAAAAGCGCCGCCGTCCCGGAGAACGGCGGCGCCCGAACACGCTAACCTCTTAAGCTTTCATTTGGCAGGGCGTTTGCCGTACACCAGCGTCCGCCTGCCGTCCCAGGAAACGGCTTCAATCCGCGTAGAACCTTCCGGATAGGGAACCGTGGTGGAGGAATTATCCCTGGAATCCGTCCCCACCATGGTGATGCGGACCATTTCCCTGTTTTTGTATGTTTCAAAGACGACGGCGTTTTTCCACACGTCATGGGAAACAATGCGCCTGTTGCCCTGCTCCGTAATGCCCTGGTTGTAAACGCCGCGGACAGGCAGGCGGTTCTTATATGCTTCCGCGCTGTTGACGGAAATATAGTAAATGACGGGGCTTTCCGGCTTTTTGTACTTCCTGGCGTAGGCAATCAGGTTCTTGCAGTCGGCCTCCGTGATGGTCATGCGGGCGCAGGTGTAGTCGTCCAATTCCTGGTCAATGGGTTTGAGCATGCCCGTTTTCCGGAAAAAATCCGTCAGGTCCTGTCTGGCGGCGTCGCAGGCGTTCTTCATGAACGCAAGCTGGAGCTCGCCGTCCTTCTTGCCCCTGGTATCCATCTTGATGGCCTTATAAAAGATATCCGGATAAAAGTCGGGATTACCCTTCCCGGCTACCTTGAAATACAGCTCAAGCTGCCACAGAGGGGCCAGCTTGACAAAATGGTCGTGCACCATCGGACGGTTATCCCCGCCGGAACGCTTGTCCGGCCCGCTCTGGACAAGCCAGTTTTCCCCCTTCAAAATGCCGTTGTTCAGATAGGCGTTGAAGCGGCCGCCAATCATGTTGCCGTCCCCGCCGTTGATGCGTTCATGCTCCAGGCGCATGCTGGAGGGATTCAGCATGTAATTCACGTAAGCGGAGTAAATGTTATTGGTCACTTCTCCGGTGGAGACCCATTTCATGGCGGGGCGCACCTGGTTGACGTGGCCGAACTCATGGGCAATCCCCCAGGCGCTGCCGGGAATCCTGTCCGGATTGCCGACCTCCTTCATGGTGCCGTTATGAAAGGCGGCCCCCGTGCCGTCCGCGTGCATGAACCCGTTCCAGATCACACGGCCGAACATCCGGTTTTTGGGCAGCATCCTGTACTTGTACAAGCCCATGATCTGCTGCTCCATGCCGATAATCCTGTCGTACAGGGCAATAAGCTCCTCCCCCTTGTCCGGACAGAATTGTTTAAGTTCCTCCACCGGATACACCAGATGCACCCGGCTGCCCACGATGTCCACAACTTCCGTGGGGGAGTTTTCCAGCATTTTCTTCCAGTCGCTGTTTTTGCTGACTCCTCCCACGAAAACTCCGTTCACCTTGCCGGACAGAATGGATAAATGCACCTTGGGGGCCTTCTTATAATTGGGGGTGAAATACTCAATGTAGCCAAGCCCCTTGTTCTTCGCCCTGATGATGTTGACCCCCTCCTTCAGCGGATAGGAGCTGTGGCCTCCGTCCCGCCCGAAGTTGTGGATAACCAGATTCAGCTTTTCACCTTTGGGATCCCCCATGACCAGCAACACGTCCTCCCCCTCCTCAAAAAAGATGCCGGTGGGATTTTCAAATTTGCTGTACTGGCTGGTACGCAGGCGTTCCGCCAGATCCTTGACCGGTTCATACGGTTCCGCCGTAAGGGCGCGGGCCTTGCGGTCAAATTTCTTCTCCGCCATCCGCGTGGCGAGCCCGCGCACAAAGGGGTCCTTGATTCTGGCGATGCGGTCGCGCGTGACATTGGGCTTCAACGCCAGCATGTATTCATTGGCGAACACATTGGAATCCAATGCTTTCAAACCCTCCTCCGTAATCGGCGCACCCCCTGCTTCCTGGGCGGAAAGCACGCCGCCGCCCAGCACGCCGCAGAGGGCCAGTAAAAGAACCCCCTTTTTCAACAATGGTGAGAAAATCATATTTGTTAAATAATACTGTTCAGTTTCCGGAATTGTTTCAAGGAAAAACGCCCGGCCCCTCCCATGCCCGGGAAAAAGCCCCTTTGTGTGACATGGAACGCTCAGGCCCAGGGAGAAAAACTGTCCATCCCCCTTGACGGGGGCCGTATAATGACGCTCGCAAAACATTTTTCCATATGAATACAGAAACACATCAATTTCAGGCGGAAGTCCGGCAGCTGCTGGACATTGTCATCAACGCCCTTTACAGCGACCGTGAAATCTTTGTCCGCGAACTTGTCTCCAACGCTTCCGACGCCCTGGAAAAACTGCGCCTGAAGCAGCTGACGGACTCCAATATTTACCAGCCGGACAAGCCCCTGGAAATCACCGTAGCCACGGATAAGGAAAACAAAACCATCACCATCGCGGATACCGGCATCGGGATGACGGAAGCGGACCTGGTGGAAAACCTGGGAACCATCGCCCACTCCGGCACAAAAAAATTCATGGAAGCCCTTAAGCAGAAGCAGGAAGGCGGAGCGGACCTGATCGGCCAGTTCGGCGTGGGCTTCTACAGCTCTTTCATGGTGGCGGACCGCGTGGAAGTGTTCACCCGCTCCTATGAACCGGAAGCCGCCTCCCTGCGCTGGTCTTCCGACGGACGGGAAGGCTACAGCATCGAAACGCTGGCGGAACCGCTGGACCGGGGCACCCGCATCGTCATCCGCCTGAAAGACGAATATGAAGAATTCTCCCAGGAATACCGCGTCAAGGAACTCCTGCGCCGCTACTCCAACTTCGTGGGGTTCCCCCTCAACTTCAACGAAGAACACATCAACACCGTCCAGGCCATCTGGTCCAAGTCCAAATCCGACGTGAAGCCGGAGGAATATGACGAGTTTTACCAGTTCATCTCCCATACGGATGAAAAGCCCCTGTCCTACATGCACTTCAGCGCGGACGCCCCTATTGCCCTGAATGCCCTGCTTTTCATCCCCAGGCGCAATCCGGAAATGTTCGGATTCGGCCGCGTGGACGCCAACGTGGCCCTGTACTGCAAGCGCGTGCTGATTGACGCCAAGCCGGAAGGCCTGCTGCCGGAATGGCTCCGCTTCCTGAACGGCGTGGTGGACAGCGAAGACCTGCCCCTGAACATTTCCCGCGAAATGCTTCAGGACAATTCCCTGGTGCGCAAAATCAGCGACATCATCACCAGGCGCTTCATCAGGCATCTGGAAAAACTGGCGAAGGACGATAAGGAAACCTACAGGGAATTCTACGCGCAATTCTCCCGCTACCTGAAAGAAGGCGTCGTCACCTCCTGGCCGAACAAGGAATCCCTGGGCAAGCTGCTCCGTTTTGAATCCACGTCCACGGAACCGGGGGAAATGACCTCATTTGAGGAATACCTTACCCGCATGAAGGAAGGGCAGACGGCCATTTACGCGCTTACCGGCCCTTCCCGCTCCCATCTGGAAAACAGCCCGTACCTGGAAGCCTTCAAGGCCCGCGGCTATGAAGTGGCCTTCTTCACGGACCACGGGGACGAATTCGTGCTGGACTCCCTGTCCAGCGTGGACGGCAAGCCCGTCACGATGATCGACCGCGCCGACGTGGAACTCCCCGCCCTGGAAGAGGAACAGAAAGACGCCCTGCCCCAAGAGGAAGCCGCGGCCCTGGAAGAATGGCTGAAAGGACTGTACCCGGACAAATTCTCCAAAGTCACCCTGGGCAAGCGCCTGGTCAGCGGAGCCGCCGTAGCCCTGCAAAGCGGCAATGACATGGGGCCGGAAATGAGGGCGTACATGAAAGCCATGGGGCAGGAAGTGCCGGAAAGCCACCCGCAGCTGGAACTGAACCTGTCTCTTATACACATCTCCGAGCCCACGAGACTAGCGCTCATCTCGT
>ENA-OZSN01000250-OZSN01000250.1-human-gut-metagenome-genome-assembly--contig:-NODE-250-length-14710-cov-3.671580_pt1 | contig 14710 bp, 10 predicted proteins | sample MGYA00244126_ERZ653974 | MGnify/ENA primary metagenome ERZ653974 (study PRJEB26926, sample SAMN06164524) | human gut metagenome | biome: ENVO:00009003; feature: ENVO:2100002; material: ENVO:00002003... | reverse complement strand
GACTATTACCGGCGGATGTTCGCCGTGTGCGGGATGCTCTGATCGAATTTCCGGTTGGATGAAATCGTACTGCGGCGATCTGTCCGCTGTGAGTTTTTTCGGGGAAAATATTGGTTTCCCCGAATTTTTCTTTAACTTTATAGAGTTAAATCTATAATTTATGACCGTTATGAGAAAATTAACTCTGCTTTTGCTCTGCTTGGCGTTGGGGATCGGCGTGTGTGACGCAAAAAAGAAAAATCGAGGGGTGTATTTTCGGACAGATGCCGAAATCGTGCTGGACAAACCTTATTTCGGGTTGAATGTGAGTAATATGATTCAGGTCGTACTCGAAGCCGACCGAAATCCCGCTTCGGTCCGGGTCGAAACCGAAAATGTGCCTGCCGAGGCGGTTTCCGTGCGGGTGCGGCGCGGTGAACTCGTGCTCGCGTGCGACCCCGGAGCCTTGTCGTCCAAGAGAAAGAACGATATGTCCAAGCGGGTTGTAGTGTATGTGGGCGCCGCTCCGCTGGAGTCGTTTTCGTTGTCGGGGATGTCCTCCGTTTTTTCCGAGACCGAGATCGATAAACCGTCGGTTACGGTCGAATGTATGGGAATAAGCGAGTTCGAATCCAATATTCGTTGCAGAAGCCTGACGATGTCTGTTTCGGGTATGTCGATTTACAAAGGGCAGGTGGTATGCGAGGATACAGCGACGGTGGAGGCATCCGGAATGAGCCAGGCCGTCGCGGATTTTATGTGCCGGGATTTGGATTGTACGCTGACCGGTATGTCCGTTTATAATGGAAATGTGAATTGCAGGCAGAAAGCCGAGGTCGCAGTGGATGGTTCGAGCGAATGTACCTTTTCGGGAACAGCTCGGGACCTGATGCTGGAAGTGTCGGGCATGAGTCAGTTCAAAGGGAGAAAGTTTTTGGCTTCGGGACTTGCCGACTGTGACATTTCCGGTATGAGTACCGCCTCGGTCGCAGCGGCGGGATCGCTGAAATATTGTGTGAGCGGTATGAGCGAATTCAACTATTCGGGCGAACCTGTGGTTATCTCGACATCGGTCGATAACGCCACGGTTCGACACCGTTGATCGACTGCGGGGCCGATTCCGGTAAGGGTGTACTATATTGTCGTACACCCATTTATTGCAGATTATATGAATTATGAATGAATGCAATATTCTTTCAATATTCGTTATTTTGAAGTCCTTTTGCTCCGGATTTTTCGTATATTTGCAGGACGTGGAGCAATCCTGTGGACCGGCATGAGCGAAGTCGTCCGCCGCCGGATTTTTAGGGTTTACTCCGATGTTTCCGACTTTATCTTGAAAGGTAATGGCAATAGAAAAAAAATATGTTGAAACTCCGCTGATGAAGCAATATTATGCGGTCAAAGCGGTGCATCCCGATGCGATTCTCCTGTTTCGTGTCGGCGATTTTTACGAAACTTTCGGCGATGATGCGATCAAGGCCAGCGGAATTCTGGGCATCACCCTGACGCGACGTGCCAACGGAGCCGCGACATTCGTCGAACTGGCAGGGTTTCCCTATCATGCGATCGACACCTACCTACCCAAGCTGGTCCGAGCGGGCGAACGCGTGGCGATCTGCGAACAACTCGAGGATCCCAAACAGGTCAAAGGGCTGGTCAAGCGGGGCGTCATCGAGCTGGTTACGCCGGGCGTGGTGCTGGGAGATAATATTTTGGCCAACAAGGAAAATACCTATCTGGCGGCGGTCTATTTCGGCCGGAAAAATACCGGCGTGGCTTTTCTCGATATTTCAACCGGCGAATTTTATGCCGCCGAGGGCAGCGATGCTTACATCGACAAACTCATTTCCAACCTGGCGCCGAAGGAAATCATCTACCAGCGCGGATACGAAGACCGCTTCTCCGATGCGTTCGGCAGTCGGCACTATACCTATCGGCTCGATGAGTGGGTCTTTTCGGAGTCGGTCAACCGGGACAAGCTCTGCAAGCAGTTCGGCACTCAGTCGCTCAAGGGCTTTGGTATCGAACAGTTCAGCAGCGGCATTTCGGCGGCAGGGGCCATTCTCTACTACCTCGAATTTACCGAACATAAGAATACGGCCCATATTTCGTCCATTTCGCGTATCGACCAGGAGGATTACGTTTGGGTCGATAAATTCACGATCCGCAACCTGGAGCTCTTCTCTTCGAACGGTTCGCGCGAGAAGTGCGCGTTCGCAGACGTGGTCGATCGCACCCTCACGCCGATGGGCGGGCGTCTGCTCAAGCGGTGGATCGCCTTGCCGATCAAGGAGATTGATCGCATCAACGAACGTCTGGATGTCGTGCAGCGGTTTTACGACGAGCCCGATTTGGCCGAAAGCGTCGCCGAGCAGATTTCGCAGGTCGGCGACCTGGAGCGCATCGCTTCGCGCATAGCGGCGGCTCGGGTAACCCCCCGCGAAATCGTACAGCTTAAAAATTCGCTTTCGGCGATCGAACTCCTCAAAGCCTTGTTGGAATCGACCGACGACGAGCGTCTTCACGCGTTGGCCGAACAGATCGATCTGCTGGCGGAGGTTCGGGAGCGTATTGCCCGCGAGGTTTACCCCGACCCGCAGAACAATCAAATTCAGCGGGGCGGCATTATCGCCGACGGCGTGGACGCCGAACTGGACGATCTGCGCCGCATCGCTCTGCATGGCAAGGATTTCCTGAACCGTATTCAGCAGCGGGAGAGCGAGGCGACGGGAATTCCGTTGAAAATAAGCTACAACAATGTCTTCGGTTATTATATCGAAGTCCGCAATACACACAAGGACAAGGTTCCCGAGTCGTGGATCCGCAAGCAGACGCTGGCCAATGCCGAGCGATATATCACCGAAGAGCTGAAAGAGTACGAAGAAAAAATTCTCGGTGCCGAGGAGAAGATGCTGTTGATCGAGCAGCGGATTTACGCCGAATTGATCGGGTTCATTACGCATTCCCTGGGAGCTTTGCAGCGGGATGCCGCTGTCGTGGCGCGTATCGACTGCCTGCAATCTTTCGCCCGTATCGCTCGGGAGCGCAACTACGTCCGTCCGACGCTCGACGACGGTACGCGTATCGAAATCCGCCAGGGACGGCATCCGGTGATCGAAACCCTGATGCCGGTGGGGGAGGAGTATATCCCCAACGACCTGCTGCTGGACGATAAGGAGCAGCAGATCGTGATGATTACGGGTCCCAACATGTCGGGTAAGTCGGCTTTGCTGCGGCAGACGGCCCTCATTATCCTGATGGCCCAGATGGGGTCGTTCGTCCCGGCGAAAGCGGCTCATATCGGCGTGGTGGACAAGATTTTCACCCGAGTCGGGGCTTCCGACAACATTTCGCAGGGCGAATCGACCTTCATGGTCGAGATGCTCGAGTCGGCCAGCATCCTGAACAATGTTTCCGACCGCAGCATCGTCCTGTTGGACGAAATCGGACGCGGTACGAGTACCTACGACGGTATTTCGATCGCCTGGGCGATGGTCGAATACCTGCACAACCATCCGACGGCCCGTGCCAAGACGCTTTTTGCGACCCACTACCACGAACTCAACGAGATGGAGCAGATGTGCCCGCGTGTGAAGAACTACCATGTGAGCGTCAAGGAGGTGGATAAGACGATCGTCTTCCTGCGCAAGCTGGAGCGGGGCGGAACGGAGCATTCGTTCGGTATTCACGTTGCCCGGATGGCCGGAATGCCGGCCTCGGTCGTAGCCCGCGCCGAAGAGATCCTGAAGAATCTGGAGCTGGTATATGGCAACAACGAGATCGTGCCCAGCAAGAGTCCTCGACGCCGCGACCGAAAAGCGCTCCCCGGAGTTCGCGAGGCGGCGGAAGCGGGGGATCAGACGCGGGGTATGCAGCTTTCGATGTTCCAACTCGACGATCCAGTGCTGGTGCAGATCCGAGATCAGATCAAGGGGTTGGACATCAATGCTCTCACTCCGATCGAGGCGCTTAATAAATTAAATGAAATCAAAAAGATAACTGGATTATGATAAAGCGATACTTTATAGTTGTACTGCTTCTTTCCCTGTTTCCGGCCGGGGTGTCGGCACAACGCCGTGCAGCCGCTAAAAAAGATTGGAAAACGAAATACGATTATGTGGGTGCAGTGCATGACGGACGTATTCTCGTACACCGGGGCGGAGAGGGTAGCAATCCCCGTATGGGCCGTTTTTATACGGACGGCTGTTTCGGTTATACGGACACCTGCGGTACGGTGGTCTTCCCGCTCATCTATGACTATGCCGATAGTTTTTCCAATGGGTTTGCCGTGGTCGGCAAAGGGGAAAAGAACGATCGTCGTTTCGGGCTTATCGATCGTCAGGGGCGTGAAGTCGTGCCCTGTATCTATGCGGATGTCGCGGGTTTTTCGTCAGGCCTTGCCCGGGTACAGGAGGGGACGGATTCCGTCCGCCGCTATGGGTATGTCGATACGCTGGGACAGGTCGTAATTCCATTGAAATACGATTATGCCCGGGATTTTTCCGAAGGAATGGCAGTCGTAGCCAAAGGCGAATGGAGCGGTAAGTCCGGCTATGGAAAAAGGGATTTTGAATTTACCGGGAAATACGGATTCATCGATCGTCGGGGTAACGAAGTGATTGCTCCGATATACGACGGTGCGGCCGATTTTTCCGAAGTGCTGGCCGCTGTCGGACAGATGGGGAAATATTTTATGTACGCTGGGGATTTGTCGATGCCGCAGGGACGTTGGTCATCCCATGCAAGTATTACGAGGTTTCTTCGTTCCGAAATGGCCGTGCGGTCGTCTGCATTGTTTCCGGCGGTGCTTTGAAGTACGGCAGTATCGACCGGAATGGACGGGAAATCCTACCTTGTATTTACGATTGGGTGCAGCCCACGCCGTTCGGAACGACCTGGGTCGGAGAAGGGGAGGATTTCGCTTCCCGGGCCTGTACCCTGCTCGATGTTTCCGGCAAACCGTTGATCGACTATAAGGTCTATCAGGTGAACCCGAGCGGAAAATTCGGGCATGCTTCCGCAGGTGTTCCCGATTCTACCGGGTTGCTTCGATTCGGAGTATTGGACGGTCGCGGACGTGTTATCGTACCGTTCGAATACGATGACATAACGATCTTTTCGGAGTGGGATTCGGCCGCTGCCGCTTACGTGGAGCGAGGAATTGCCGAAGTGAAGGGGCAAAAGTATCCGTTTGCCTTGCGCCAGGGGAAATAAATAAAAGGGAGTATCTGACAAGTCCGATTTTAACGTTTTCACCCCTGCCAGAATGTCTTCTCTGGCAGGGGTGATTTTCAATTTCGGGGAGTTGTCGGACGGTTCCTTTTTGTCGTAATGGACTGCGTGTCGAGGCGAGTTACACAGACTGCCTGTTGCGAAAATCGATTTTCGGGGAATGGATTCGCGTGCTCCTATTTGGCGTTGATCTGCGACTGGATGCTGCGGATCAACATGCTTACGGCAACGGAATTGAAACCTCCCTCCGGGATGATTACGTCGGCGTATTTCTTCGACGGCTCGACGAACTCCTCGTGCATGGGCTTGACTGTCGTGGTATATTGCGAGATGACCGACTGCATGGTGCGCCCCCGCTCGCATACGTCGCGCAGGATGCGGCGGGCGAGGCGGATGTCGGCGTCCGTATCGACATATACCTTGATATCCATCAGGTCCCGGAGTTCCTTGTTCTCGAAGATCAGAATACCATCGACGATGATTACCTTCGAAGGTTTGACCAGCACGGTTTCGGCCGTTCGGTTGTGATCGACGAACGAATAGACCGGATGTTCGATCGGAACGTTGTTTTTCAGCGTGCGGATGTGTTCGACGAGCATATCCGTATCGAACGATTGAGGGTGGTCGTAATTGAGTTTCGTGCGCTCTTCGTACGTCAGTTCGGGATGGGCTTTGTAGTAGTAGTCGTGGCAGAGCGTGACTACCTCTTCCTCCTTGAAAGCCTCCTGCAATCGTTTTACCAGCGTGCTTTTACCCGATCCTGTGCCGCCTGCGACACCGATGACTGTCACATTCATAATTCCCGATTTGTGGTTCTTTTTTATTTCCCGTTTTCTGCGTGCGATAACCTCCTGACCGGTTTTTCTCCGAAAACGGTGTGATTTTTTCCCGTATTTGCACCCGCACGAAGTCGGTAGGTATTTCCGATTTCATCTGTCCGATGAAGCGTCTCGGAATCTGTATTTTCTCTTTTCCCCTCGCCGTCGGATTTCGGATAAATTACGTCAAAAAAACGGAATGTTTCGTTTTCGCATTTCCCGTTTGCCGTATGGCCGAACTCCAAATGTGCTGCCAACTTCGTCCTTTCCGATGAACACATCGGGGCAGCTTTCCGTCGCAATCGAACGATGGGGTAGCTCCCGCCAGCCAAACGGATATGGAAAAGGATTGCTCCCCTGCGGGGTGCAATCCTTTGTAATTTTCGATTATGCGTCGATATTGGCGTAGTGAGCGTGTTTTTCGATAAACTCGTGTCGCGGGGGAACCTCGTCGCCCATCAACATCGAGAATACGCGGTCGGCTTCGGCAGCGTTGTCGATGGTTACTTTGCGCAGAATCCGGGTGTCCGGGTTCATCGTGGTTTCCCACAACTGATGGGAGTTCATTTCACCGAGACCTTTGTAGCGCTGGACGTGTACGCCCTTGCCCATTTCGGCCGTGATCTCGTCACGTTCCTTCTCCGTCCAGCAATAGCGCTCCTGCTGGCCCTTTTTCACGAGGAACAGGGGCGGGGTGGCGATATAGACGTGCCCGTTTTCGATCAGCTCTTTCATCTTGCGGAAGAAGAAGGTAAGCATCAGCGTAGCGATGTGGCTGCCATCGACATCGGCATCGGTCATGATGATGATCTTGTCGTAGCGGAGTTTTTCGAGATTGAGCGCCTTGCTATCCTCCTCCGTGCCGATCGTCACACCCAGGGCGGTAAACATGTTTTTGATCTCCTCGTTTTCCCACATGCGGTGCTCCTGGGCTTTTTCGATATTCAGGATCTTACCGCGCAGCGGCATGATGGCCTGGAAGTTCCGGTCGCGGCCCTGCTTGGCCGTACCGCCTGCCGAGTCGCCCTCGACGAAGAAGATTTCGGCGATCGAACGGTCGCGGCTCGAACAGTCCGCCAGCTTGCCGGGAAGACCCGCACCCGAAAGCACGGTCTTGCGCTGCACCATTTCGCGGGCATGACGCGCCGCGTGCCGGGCCGTTGCAGCCAGGATGACTTTCTGTACGATGGCTTTGGCGTCGCGCGGATTCTCCTCCAGGTAGTGGCTCAGAGCCATCGACATGGCCTGATCGACCGCTGCCGACACCTCGTCGTTGCCTAGTTTGGTCTTGGTCTGCCCTTCGAACTGCGGCTCTGCGACCTTGACCGAAACTACGGCCGTCAGACCCTCGCGGAAGTCGTCGCCGTTGATATCGAACTTGAGTTTGGCGAGCATGCCCGAATCCTCGGCGTATTTCTTGAGCGTGCGGGTCAGGGCGCGGCGGAAACCCGTCAGGTGCGTACCGCCTTCGATCGTGTTGATATTATTGACGTAGGAGTGTACGTTCTCCGAGAAGGAGTCGTTGTACTGCATGGCCACCTCGACCGGCACGCCGTTCTTTTCGGTGTCGATGTAGATGATCGATTCGGTGATGGCCTGACCGCGCGTGGCGTCCAGGTATTCGACGAACTCCTTGAGGCCCTCTTCCGAATAGAAATGGTCACCGACGTATTCGCCGTTCTCGTCCCGCTGGCGTTTGTCCAGCAGGTTCAGGTGGATGCCTTTGTTCAGGAATGCCAACTCACGCAGGCGGTTGGCCAGGATGTCGTACTTGTATTCCGTCGTGAGCGTGAAGATACTGCCGTCGGGTTTGAAGGTGATCGTGGTTCCGCGATCGTCGCAGGTGCCGATCACTTCGACCGGCGAAGTCGGAGCGCCTTTGCTGTACGATTGGCGGAATATTTTGCCGTCGCGGTGGATTTCGGCGATGAGCAGCGTCGAGAGTGCGTTCACGCACGAAACACCCACACCGTGCAGACCGCCCGAAACCTTGTAACTGCCCTTGTCGAACTTGCCGCCCGCATGGAGCACGGTGAGCACGACTTCGAGTGCGGACTTGCCCTCCTTTTCGTGGAAGTCGGTCGGGATGCCTCGGCCGTTATCCTTGACTGTGATCGAGTTGTCTTCGTTGATCGTAACGTCGATGTCGGTACAGTGTCCTGCCAACGCCTCGTCGATCGAGTTGTCCACCACCTCGTAAACCAGGTGGTGCAAACCTTTTTCTCCGATGTCGCCGATATACATGGCCGGACGCTTCCGGACAGCTTCCAGACCTTCGAGGACCTGGATGTTGGAGGCGGAATACTCCTCTTCCTGCTTCTTTATCTCTTTTTCTTCAGTACTCATATTGACCTTAAATATATCGTACAAATATACGGAAAAGTTTCGTAAGATGCAATAATCAAGCACCCTTTGCCATTGATTTTTGCCGCAGTCGGATTTGCGGGGTGCTTATTCGGGCGAAACATCGGATACCGGAAGCGTAGCCGGATCAGAGGATAAGAGCTTTGATAGCATCCCGATCGACGTCGGAGAGATTGATCGGCTTGTGGGTCGGTTGCGTGTATCGCAATCCGCTGATGGTGGCGACTCCTTGTCGGCCGTTTCGGGTGACATAGATGAAATAACCGTACCGGAATAAATCTTCGACCGAAAGTACCGGGGACTGAAACATGATTTCGAACAGCTTTTTACCCGTATGGTCTATGGCTATAAACTTTCCTTCGTCTGTTTCCACGATCCCGATTCTGTTTTCACTTATGATGGGTGTGTGGCATCGGGCGTATTTCCCGAAAGGGACGATTGGACGTCCGGTCGCATTTTCATATCCGACCAACTGTCGGCCGTTTTTCCTGATTTCTTTGCGGTATAATATCGGCCGGGGAATTTCGAATGTTTTGAGAACGGCCTGTATGCTGCCCCGGGAAAAATTTACGTCGCAAATGAAATCTACTGTTTTCAGACTGTCGGCGATTGCAGTTTTCAGCCTTTTTTAGCGGCATCCGAAGCATCGATGATTCCGCTTTTATGAGCTACTATCAGGGGCTGTATGGTAATGGGGTTTCCGGATGGATCCGGGAGGATACGCACCCAACAGGTCCACAGCCCGTCCGTGAATTGTGCGAATTGCATGTAGTCGAAGTGCAGAAACAGCAGATCGCCCAGCATCGGAGAGGGGCATGGAAAGGAAGGATATGTCCAATTCGTATAGGTCAATCGCCCCTCCTTGAAGACGAATATGGGCTTCGTTCCGTCCTGGTAGAGTATGCCTGATATAGGAAGTGTGCCTGAATAGAAGGTGGCCGGATAATAACCGGTATGGTCGCGGACGAAAATGCCGCTGAAATCTATTTCGGAGTAGTCTGAATTGCGTATCGTGTGATCCCGGTAGAGTTTGTCGTCGATCAGTCGCCAGTAGGAATGGTGTTCGTGATCACCGTCTATGTAGATAACGAACCCCTCTACGGTAGGCTGATGAATAAGTGCCTGGAATTTTTTTTCGAATGCCCGGTCGTCGCGGGCCAACTCGTCCAGCGGAGTGTCGTCCAACCAATGTAAGTCCAGTCTGAGCGTATCTGTGCCGATGATAAGACTGTCGGCTTTTGCCGTGGTTATTGGGGCCACTGCCGCCAATAACAGGAACAACCGGAAAAGAGTGCGGAGTTTCATAACCCAAACCTGTTTTTTAGTCGAAATTATCTGTGTCCGGCAATGATGAATTTAGGTTTCAGGGTTTCCGTCTGTGCGGGTATTCGCTAAATATCCTGCAGCATCGTTTGTACCGGAACCTCCTTGATCTTGCCTTTCGAGAAGAGGATCGTGCGAGACGGATACTCTTCGATGAGGGCCGTGTTGTGCGTGGACATGACTACGGCGCAACCTTGACGAGCGATTTCCTGGAACAGCCGAATGATGCCTTCGGCCGTCAGCGGATCGAGGTTGCCGGTAGGTTCGTCGGCCAAAAGCAGGCGGGGACGGTTCAGCAGGGCGCGGGCGATGACCAGACGCTGCTGTTCGCCGCCGGAAAGCTCGAACGGCATCTTGTAGCCTTTGGCTTCCAGTGATACGACCTTGAGTACCTCGTCGATCCGCTTGCGGATTTCTGATTCGTTTTTCCATCCCGTTGCCTTCATTACATAGTAGAGATTCATAAAGACATTCCGGTCGGTGAGCAGTTGATAATCCTGGAAGACGATTCCGATTCTGCGTCGCAGCATCGGAATGTCCCGTCGTTTGAGTTTTCGCAAGTCGAAGCCTGCGACGTATCCTTCGCCTTCAATGAGTTGAAGCTCGGCATATAAAGTTTTGAGTAAGGAGCTTTTACCGCTTCCCACACGCCCGATCAGATAGACGAATTCACCGGCGTTGATGTCGAAATTCAGATCGGACAAGATCAGTTCTCCCTGTTGCAGCAACTTTTTTTCGGAGCGGCTGCCGAAAGGATCGTCCGTGTGGTATATCGTTACGCCGCGCAGCCGGATTACGTTTTGTTCGCCCATGAGTCGAGTTGGTTGAAAGGTTCGTGGTGTCCGTGTGTGCCGATCGGCCGATGCAGGACGAATGTTCTTCGTTTCGTGTCGTCGCACTCCGATTCGGACGGGAGCAAAGGTAATGAAAATGTCCGAAAAATAGTCCGTTTCGGTCATCGTGCCGGACAATAATCCGTATTTTTTTTGGAACTCCCGGTAATGAATAGTATTTTTGTTATTAATTATGGTATAAATTGACAATAAGGGGATAATGGGAAGTGAATCCATGTTGCAGGAGATATTGTGGGATACGAAGATCGGGTGGTGGAAAGTAGATATGGCCCGACGGGTTCTTTTGTTGTCCGATTATCTCTGTAAGACGATAGGAACTGAGGAGTCCGAGATCGGTTACGACCGTTTTCTGCAGTCGGTCGGAGAGCCGTTCCGGGCTTCGCTCAAAAGCCTGATGTCCACGGATGCGAGCCTGTTCTCCGCCGAGCAGATTTTTTCGCTGTGTGGTCCCCGGGGTGAGGTGTGGTTCCGCTGGAAGGTCCTGCGCCGGGAAACGGCAGCCGACAAGGGGCTGGTTGTTTCGGGATATGCCCAGGAAATCAGCGAAAGGGAGGCTTTGCCGGTCGATCTTTGCTCGATCGAGCGGATGAATACGCTTCTTTATCGGTTGAACAATATTTCGCATACGCTGCTTTCTTTCCTTCATATTGGTTCCATCGACGAGGCGATCAACAAGGTTCTGACCGATGTCCTCAAGATATTTCGTGGCAGCCGGACCTATATCGCGGAGTTCGACTGGGATAACCGCAGGCATATTTGTACGTACGAAGTGACGGACAAGGGCGTGGAGAGCGGCCGGGATCGGTTCGATCGACTTTCGATGGACGAAACCCCCTGGTGGGTCGAGCAGCTCGAAAAAAGGAGTCCTATTGCTCTTTCCTGTTTGGACGACCTTCCTTCCCGGGCAAGGAACGAGCATGATATTCTGGCTGCACAAAATATCGGTTCGCTGTTTGTGCTGCCGATGACATTTCGTGATAAACTTTGGGGGTATGCGGGAATCGATGTGATCGGGGAGCACCGCGATTGGCAGAACGAGGATTACCAATGGTTCGCATCGCTGGTCAATATCATCAATATCTGTATCGAATTGCAGCGTTCGAAGCGGGAGGCGCAAATCGAACGCGATTATTTGCAAAACCTCTACCGGTACATGCCGCTGGGGTATGTCCGTTTCCGGATGATTTACGACAAGACGGGGACGCCGGTCGATTACAAGGTGCTCGATTCGAATTATGCTGCGGAAAAGATTATCGGAAAATCCCAAGCCGACTATGTGGGGCGGCTGGCGAGCGAGCTGGAGATCGAAGATATGCCCGAGTACCTGAAAGTTTTCGCCAAAGTATTGCAGGTGGAGCAGCATGTCGAAAAGGAGGTCCGTTTGTTGGCTTCCGGCCGGTATGTTCATGTCGTTATGTATTCGACCACTCCCGAGGAGGTGATTTGCCTGCTTTCGGATATGACCGAAATGTATGAAACGCACGAGGCGCTCGACCGCAGTGAAAAGCTATTGCGTAATATTTATGACAATATTCCCGTCGGTATCGAACTGTACGACAGGAACGGCTTGCTCGTCGATCTGAATAACAAGGATCTGGAGATTTTCGGGATTCGGGACAAGGAGGATGTGCTCGGGGTCGATTTTTTCAAGAATCCCATTCTCGACGAGGAGGTCTGGCGCCGGGTGCGGAACCGGGAGGAGTTCTCGTTCAAGGCGTATTATCCCTTCGATCGTTTGAACGGTTATTATGTTACCTCCAAGCAGGGCCGCCTCGAAATATACAGTTCGGTGTGTATGCTTTACGATGCGCAGGGGCGGTTGAGCAATTTCTTCCTGATCAATATCGACAATACGGAAATCAATCGGGCGCATAGTCGTATCGCGGAGTTCGAAAGCTCGTTTTCGCTGGTCAGTCGTTTCGGCAAGGTCGGATACTGTCGCTTCGACCTGGTTTCGAAAGAGGGGTATGGCGTGCCGCAGTGGTATTATAACCTGGGCGAGAAGGAGGATACGCCGCTCGATCAGATCCTCGGTGTGTATAAACATGTCAATTCCTCCGACCGGGCTGAAGTTCTGGAGTCCATCCGACAGGTGAAAGCCGGCGAGATCGACAGTTTCAGCCATGATCTTCGGATCGATGCGGACGGACGACAGAAGTGGACCCGTATCAATGTGATGCGCAATCCCCTGAATAACGATCCTTCGAAGATCGAAATGGTGTGTGTCAATTACGACATTACCGAGTTGAAGGAAACGGAGAAGAATTTGATCGAAGCGAAGAACAAAGCCGAAGTGAGCGATCGTCTGAAATCGGCTTTTCTGGCTAATATGAGCCATGAAATCCGCACGCCACTGAATGCCATCGTCGGCTTTTCGAATCTGATCGCTGAAACCGAAGATCCCGACGAACGACGGGAGTATGTAGCCATTGTTCAGGAAAATAACGAATTGTTGTTGAAGCTGATTTCCGACATTCTCGATTTGTCGAAGATCGAAGCCGGAACGCTCGAATTCAACGATGTGGAATTCGATGTGAATCAGATGTGTCAGGAGATTGTACGGTCGTTGAGCCTCAAGGTCCTGGATAAACCGGTGGAGTTGCGTTTCGGCGATCATCTGCCCGAATGTCGGTTGGTAGGCGACAAGACCCGGATTACGCAGGTGTTGATTAATTTTATTAATAATGCGTTGAAATTCACTCGTGAAGGGTCTGTGACATTAGGCTACCGGTGCGATGACGGGATGATGCTTACCTTTTATGTCGAAGACACCGGTACCGGGATTCCCGAGCAGGAGCAGGAGTCTGTCTTCGAGCGTTTCGTGAAACTCAACAGTTTTGTCCAGGGGACCGGGTTGGGACTGGCCATCAGCAAGAGTATCGTCGAACAGATGGGCGGTCGTATCGGCCTGAACTCCGAACCGGGAAAGGGTTCTTGTTTTTGGTTTACGCATCCTTACATCCGGACCCGGTCTGTGTCGGCGGTTGCTTCCGATGCGGAGATGCGGCAACCAGGCGTTTCGGAGGGGAAAATGCCCGTCGTTCTCGTTGCCGAAGATACCGACAGCAATTTTCTGCTGGTGTCGCTGATTCTTAAGAAAGGGTATGAAGTGCTTCGGGCCCATAACGGAGCGGAAGCGGTGCGCATGTGCCGGGAGTTCGCTCCGGATGTGGTGTTGATGGATATGAAGATGCCCGTTATGGATGGTTTGGAAGCTACGCGGCAGATTCGGGAGGCGGGAAGTTCCGTTCCCATCATTGCCGTCACAGCATATGCATACGACAGCGACCGTGCGAAAGCGCTCGATGTCGGGTGCGATGATTATATTGCCAAACCATTAACGGGGGATGTTCTGAAAAAGAAGCTGCGTAAGCATCTGAAACGGTAGCGGTTCCGCAGGCATGGTACGTGAAAATATTCTTGTATGCAATGCCGATCGGGTGAATTTTTATGTTGGATGCGCACAAGGCAGAGGTGGGGCCTTTGGAAAATAAGCAGACGAATTTTCGGTGTTATATCGATACGTGCAGGTAATGTCTGCATTAGGTGGTGGAACATCATTGACAGTAGCAATGGCTTTTTTATGTATTTTTTTTGGGAGTATTAGTTTGCTTTTTTTTATTTTGCGTTTAAGGCAAAAAAAAGCAGAGTTCAAAGATGAAACGGAAAAGTTTTATCCGAATTTTTTGCATCTGTTTGTGGCTATTTTTTTATGCTTGTGCTATATATTGTATGATTGTTAGGCCCTTTGCTTAATACCAATATATAATTCGTTGGTTAATATAATCGAAGAATGGTTTTTTTCTTTTTTCTTATTGGAAGTCTTAGTTTACTTTGGTTCATTACGGGTCTGAAGATGAACAAAACAGATCCTAATAATGAAATAGAAAAGATTTATCCCAGTTATTGGCATTTAATTACAGCTATCATTCTGATTGGTTGTGCTATATTCCAACTTTATATGGTATATGGCGATTGATTGGTTCCGTATAAAACTTTCAATAGTGACGAGGACATTTTGGTAAAGTTCCGATAAATTTGGCTTTCTGCCCGGTTTTTCGTATCTTTGTACTCACTTCAATGAAATTCCTGTCTCTTATACACATCTCCGAGCCCACGAGACTAGCGCTCATCTCG
>ENA-OZSN01000247-OZSN01000247.1-human-gut-metagenome-genome-assembly--contig:-NODE-247-length-14899-cov-4.659122_pt1 | contig 14899 bp, 10 predicted proteins | sample MGYA00244126_ERZ653974 | MGnify/ENA primary metagenome ERZ653974 (study PRJEB26926, sample SAMN06164524) | human gut metagenome | biome: ENVO:00009003; feature: ENVO:2100002; material: ENVO:00002003... | reverse complement strand
AGCGCTAGTCTCGTGGGCTCGGAGATGTGTATAAGAGACAGCTTGCCCGATGGTTGTCACAGGCAACGAAAACGCCACGGAAACGGCCGTCATGCCCAGCATGCCCACCAGCATGGCCGGTATTCTGGGCCAGAAGCGGCGGCTCAGCAGGGTAATGATTACGGTGCCGGCGGCCAGCCCCAGCGCCGCCCAGTTGATGGTGTGGAAGTAATGGAAGTAACACGCCCATTTTTCAATGAACTCTCCGGGAATTTTTTCCGTGATGGTGAGGCCGAAGATGTCTTTAATTTGCGTGGAAAAGATTACCACGGCGATGCCGGAGGTGAACCCTGTGGTGACAGGGAATGGAATAAAGCGGATGAGCGCCCCCATGCGGCAGAACCCAAAGATGATGAGGAAGAGGCCCGCCATCAATGTGCAGACCAGCAGGCCGGATGCGTGGTATTGCTCCAGGACGCCCATGATGATGATCACGAAGGCTCCGGTGGGGCCGCCTATTTGATATTTGCTTCCGCTGAACAGGGAGATGAGGAACCCGGCCACAATGGCGGTGATGAGGCCCTGGGTTGGGGAGAGTCCGCATGCGATGGCAAAGGCCATGGCCAGCGGAATGGCTACCACACCGACGGTCAGTCCCGCAAAAAGGTCCGCCAGAAAGGTTTGTTTGGTATAAGTTTTGAGAGAGGAGAGAAGAGCAGGTTTGAACATGGCTGCCGGGATGGTTGGCCGGCTGCGGTTGTGGCCGCCGCCGGCGGGGTTGAAGCGTCCCCTGCCTGCACCCGGAGGCGCCCCGCGGAGACGGACGGCAGGCTCTCTTCATTCCCGTCCGCCTCCGCAGGCGGCGTTACTTGGAAAGGATGCCTTCCCAGTAGGAGATGCGGCGGCGGGTGTTGTCGGAATTGGGAGCCCCCGGGTTGGTACGCTGGGCGAAGGCTTTTGTCAATTCAAATACGTCGCGCGCGTCTGTTCCATATGCATTTGAAATGGAGGTGAATTGTTCATCGCTCAGCTTGTTGAGCGGCGTGCCCGTGGAGATGCTCATGGCGACTGCCTTCCCGACCAGCTCATGGGCCTTCCGGAAGGGGACCCCGCGGCGCACCAGATAATCCGCCAGGTCCGTGGCCAGCAGCATGGGGTCGGATGCCGCTTCCCTGGCCCTGACCGTGTTCACCGTCATGGCGGCTATCATTTCCGCATTGACGTCCAAGGCCAGTTTAACCGTATCAATGGAATCGAACAGGGGTTCCTTGTCTTCCTGGAGGTCGCGGTTGTAAGTCAGGGGAAGCCCTTTGACGGCCACCATGACGGCGGTGAGGTTACCGTACAGCCGCCCCGTTTTTCCGCGGGTGAGTTCCGCGACGTCCGGATTTTTTTTCTGGGGCATCAGGGATGAACCTGTCGTATGGGCGTCGGACAAGGAAGCGAAGCCGAATTCCGCCGTGCACCATAGGATGACGTCCTCGCTCATGCGGGAGAGATGGGCTCCGACCACGGCCAGGTCAAAAAGGATTTCCATGATGTAATCCCGGTCGGCAATCGCATCCATGGAGTTTTCTGTAACTGCGTCAAAACCCAGTTCCACGGCAATTCCGTGGCGGTCCAGGCAGATGGTGGAACCGGCGATGGCTCCGGAACCGAGCGGGGAGACGTTCAGGCGCCTGCGGCAGTCCTTGAGGCGGTCCGCATCCCGGTCCAGCATTTCCACGTAAGCCAGCAGGTGATGGCCCATGGTGACGGGCTGGGCGCGCTGCAGGTGAGTATAGCCCGGCATCATGGCATCTGCGTATTCCTTCGCCTTCATGACCAGCGCGCGCTGCAGATGGCGCACTTTTCCCAGAATTTCATCGATTTCCGCCCGGCAGTAAAGCCGCGTGTCCGTAGCTACCTGGTCATTGCGGGAGCGTGCGGTATGCAGCTTGGCGCCCGGAGCGCCGATGCGCCGGGTGAGTTCGCTTTCAATGTTCATGTGCACGTCCTCCAGTTCCCGGCTCCACGAGAAGTTGCCTGCTTCAATGTCTTTCAGGATGTCTTTCAGGCCGGATTCAATGGCGTTGAATTCTTCCTGCGAAAGCAGGCCAGCCTTGAGCTGGGCCCGCGCATGGGCGATGGATCCGGCAATGTCCTGGCGGAAAAGCCTCCAGTCGTAGGAGACGGATTCGCCGTAGCGTTGAACCAGATCAGCGGTGGGTTTAGAAAATCTGCCTTTCCACATGACCCACATGTTGTGCCCCAGGAGCTTCCGTTTTGAAAGCCTGAAATGGGTAATGGAGGCAGATTCCGCGGAACTGGGAAAAATCCGCATGCCTGGAAAACCGGAGTGGAGCCGGAAAAGAGAGAAACGGAGCATGGCTGTCTTTTCCCTGTGGCGGACGGGGGCGGATATGTTATTACGATGCCGTGCGTATGGATGACGAAATGCCTCTGAAACGGGAAGATTTGCGGAAACGCGCGGAGGAAAAGGCGGCGAAACTGGCTGCGGAGGGGATGGAACTGCGCCCCGTAACGGTTTCCGGGCGTACCCTGGCGAAAAGGTTCTGGGGGAAGGAATGGATGAAGAGTCTGTCTGCGTGCGAGGTGTACGGGATGCGGCTGGCCCCCGGCCGGACCTACCTGCGCTATGGCTGTGTTCTGGACCTTAAAACGGTTCCCGGCCGCATCGATGCTCTGGTGATGGGTGAACATTTGTATGAGGTTTGCATCCAGGCCTCCCCCCCGGATGAAGAGGTGCTTGCCCGGCTGCGCGCACGATGCGCCGGGCAGATTGGTTCCTGGATTGATCTGCTGAAAGGGAATTTGTCTCCCGAGCTGCTGGAAATCCTGTGCGCTCCGGAAGGCGGCCTGTTTCCCGCGCCGGAAGAGTGGCGTTTTTCCTGTTCCTGTCCGGATTGGGCGGATTTGTGCAAGCATGCGGCCGCAGTCCTGTACGCTTTCGGCGTGATGCTGGATAAGCAGCCGGAGTTGTTGTTCACCCTGCGCGGAATGGATTCCTCCGTTTTGATTCCGAAAGCTCCGGAACCCGTTCCCGGAGGAGAAGACGCACTGGATGTGGATGCCAGTTCCCTTTCGGATATATTCGGCATCAGCCTGGATTGATTATTGCCGCCGTGATTGTGGCTTTGTTCCGGTTTTGAATAGCCAGGAGGGAAGGGGATGGCCGTCCTTTTTCATGAACTGGCGGCGGATGAGAGTGTCCGGGCAGTCAGGCGTGCCGTTGGCCGTCTGCCAATGTTTCCGCATGATGCTCGCCCGGGTGGAGAATGTTCCCGCTTTTTCCATGATGCATTGCAGGTTCGGGAGGGCGGAAAAAACGAGATAAAGAACCAGGAGGGTCCGGTATTTCACGCCTCCCCGGCGGAGGGCTCGGAGAAAGAGCAGGGAAAGGAAGGGATAGAGGACGGCCGGAGCTTTAAAGAGAAGTTCATTGTTCATGATGCCCGTGCGGAAAAAGAGACTGCCTGCCATCATGCCCAGCGTGATGTAGTACAACGGGTTTTTCCGGCATTTTGGGAAGAGGAGCGCCCCCGGCAGCAGGATCCCCAGGGCCAGGGCCAGAAGGAAGCTGGCGTATTTGGCGGAACCGGGATGGAGCAGAAGCCGCTGCTGCCCGTAATGGTAGATTTCCGCATATTTTGCGTCAAACAGGCAGGAAAATTGCCCTCCTCCGTCCAAATGGGAATAAAAGACGGCCATGACGGCCGTGCACAGGGCCGCGAGCCAGAAAACCGGCTGGCCCAGAAGGGAACGGAGACGGGAAAGAGGTTTCCGTGCCGACGAGCGGCGGAACAGGGTTTCATACGCCATATACGGAAGGAGCAGAAGGGCGCCCAGCGGGGAGGACGGCAGCAGAAGCGTTCCCGCGAGATAATACCCGGAGGGAGGCAGGGAGCGCGTCAGGACGAATACGGCGCACAATAGCGCCGGAACGGCGTGATTGAATGTGTTGAAGAGTTGGACGGGCATGCCGATAAACAGGACCATCTGGGCATTGTATTCCGCAAACAGGGAGGAGAGGGGAATTCCCAGGCAGTCCGGCACCGCTGCCGGAGAGCCGAGGCAGAGGAGGATCAGCGCCCAGCGGGCCGTCTTCCGGATTCCCCAGCGGACGGTTGCCGCCAGCAGCGCCAGTTCCAGCCCAAGAAAGGTCCACAGGGCCAGCAGCCAGGGAGCCCATGATTCCGGGCAGAAAGAAGCCGCCAGCGCCGGAGGCAGCCAATGGCCCAGGTAGTAGATGAAATGATGTCCGTCCTCCGTGACGAGGGGCCAGGAATTTGCTGCAAGATGTTCGTAAACGGCATTGCGGATAATAAAATCCGCGTGTTGCTGGCAGTGGCCCGTGAATCCGCACAACAGCACCAGCATCAGGCAGAAGAAGGAGAGGAGGCCCAGCACGGCCAATCCGCGCCCGCTTAACGGAAACCTTTGTGCCGGAAGATGCCGAGCGCAGGCGTACAGCCCGCATGCCAGTGCGGCGCAAAGCGGTACGGAAAAAGCCGGATGCACCCATCCCAGCAGAAAAAGGAGGAGGGGCAGCGCCAGGTACAACAACCCCGCGCATAGCGGAAGGCGTGCGGGAAGGAAGAAGCGGGCAGGCATGGCGCAGAGCGGAAAACTTATCGGCAGGGGAGGACTCCGAAGGGCCAGCATGGCATATTTTGTTTCAAAGAAAAGGATGCAGTTTCCTCCGGAGATGAAAAATCCCCGCACCGCCTCGCGGCGGCCGGGGTTTGGCGTTGCTTGATACCAGTTCCAGCAAAAAGGTCAGAACAGGCCGAATCCGTTGCCGTAGCGGGCGGATTTTCCCAGTTCTTCTTCAATCCGGAGAAGGCGGTTATATTTGACCATACGGTCGGAACGGCTCAAAGAGCCGGTTTTGATTTGTCCGGCGTTGGTTCCTACGGCAATGTCCGCGATGGTGGCGTCCTCCGTTTCTCCGGAACGGTGGGAAATAACGGCGGTATAGCGGTTGCCCATGGCCAGCTCCACGGCGTCCAGCGTTTCCGTCAGCGAGCCGATTTGATTGACCTTCACCAGGATGGAGTTCCCCACGCCCAGATGGATGCCTTTTCTGAGGAATTCCACGTTGGTGACAAAGAGGTCATCTCCGACAAGCTGAGTGCTTTTGCCAAGTTTTTCCGTCAGGATTTTCCATCCGTCCCAGTCGTTTTCCGCACAGCCGTCTTCGATGGAGATGATGGGATATTTTTTCTTCAGTTCCACATAGTAGTCCGTCAGCTCTGCGGCGGTTCTGCGGCTGCCGTCGGATTTCTTGAAAATATACAGCCCAGATTCCGGTTCATAAAATTCGGAGGAAGCCACGTCCAGGGCAATGGAAATGTCCTCCCCGAACCGGTAACCGGCCTTGTCCACCGCCTGGGCGATGCAATCCAGGGCGTCTTCCGCAGAGTTCAGCCTAGGGGCGAAGCCACCTTCGTCGCCCACGGCGGTGGAAAGGCCGCGGTCATGAAGAACGGATTTCAGCGCATGGAAAACTTCCGCGCCATAACGCAGGGCTTCCCGGAAGGTGGGAGCGCCGGACGGGACGATCATGAATTCCTGGAAATCAATAGGCGCGTCGGAGTGGGCGCCTCCGTTGATGATGTTCATCATCGGAACGGGAAGGACCTTGGCGTTTGGGCCGCCCAGGTAGCGGTACAGGGGCTGGTGCAGCTGGGCCGCCGCCGCTTTGGCAAGCGCCAGGGAAACACCCAGAATGGCGTTGGCCCCCAGTTTGGCCTTGTTGAACGTGCCGTCCAGGGAATTCATGAGGGCATCCGCCGTGGTTTGTTCCGTGGCTTCCAGACCGATCAGGGCCGGAGCAATGACGTTACGGATGTTGTCTACGGCCTTGGTGACTCCCTTGCCCTGGTAGCGGGTTGTGTCGCCGTCCCTGAGTTCCCAGGCTTCATGTTCCCCGGTGGAAGCTCCGCTGGGGACGCCCGCCGTGCCTACGGCGCCTCCTTCCAGATAAACGTCCGCCTCAATGGTGGGGTTGCCGCGTGAATCCAGAATTTCACGCCCTGTTATTTTCGCGATGCGCATTTCTTTCATAAAAATCGGATGGTTTTTTCCTTGGAACCCAGATATTGGAATTAGTTTAAACTAATTCACAAGGTTTGTGTATCCCGTATCCGGAGCGGATGCAAGCTTTTTCTCCGGGAGAAAGACCGGAGTTCAATCAGTACGGAAACCCGTTGGCGGCGGTTCAGTTGCGGTAATGTTCCTTCAGCCACGTTATTTCTTCGCCGTGCCCGGCGTCGTCCCTGGGTGTTTCCAGGAAAAAGGGTAATTCCCGCAGAACGGGATGGTTAATGATGTTGATGAAGGCCTGTTCTCCCAGGGAACCCTTGCCGATGGTTTCATGGCGGTCCTTGAAGGAGGAGAAGGGCGTCATGCTGTCATTCAGGTGGATGGCGCGCAGGCGTTCCAGGCCCAGCACGGCATCAAAATGTTCCAGTACGGAATCCAGCCTGTTGACGATATCATATCCGGCGGAATAGACATGGCAGGTATCCAGGCATACGCCAAGTTTGTCCTTCAGGTCCACCCGCTCCATGATGGCGGCCAGTTCTTCAAAGGTCCGGCCGACTTCGCTTCCCTTGCCGGACATGGTTTCCAGCAAAACAATGGTCTTCTGTTCCGGCGAAAGCACGTCGTTTAATTGATCCGCCACCAGTTCAATGCCTTTTTCCACTCCCTGCCCTACGTGGCAGCCGGGATGGAAGTTATAAAGATTCCCCGGCAGATGTTCCATGAGTTCCAGATCCTCTTTCAGTACCTGGGCCGCAAAACGGGCGACACTGGGGTCTGCGGAACAGGGGTTCAGCGTGTAGGGGGCGTGTGCCAGCAGCGTGCCGAATCCGTTATTCCGCGCTAATTCCAGAAAACGGGCAATATCCTGTTCGTCAATAGCTTTGGCTTTGCTCCCCCGCGGATTGCGGGTAAAGAACTGAAAAGTATTGGCGCCGATGGAGAGGGCAACCCGGCCCATGGCTTCATAGCCTTTTGCGGAGGAGAGGTGGCATCCGATGTATGGCATGGCGGTAAGTTCGGAATGGAAAGGAAGTTTATCAATGCCGCGGAGAGGAAGAGAGACTAAAAGGCCTGCATGACTTGATCGGAAAGGATAAGACCGCCAGGAACGTACGAGGAGTTAAAACGATAGTGATTGTTGGTAATGAATTTAAACCAGTTGATTAAGGCGGCCGTATTGGGAGGGGTCCTGTGCACGGCCTGTTTTGCAGGAGCCGGGCCGGAGGGCTGTTTAACGCCGTTAAAGCCTGTTCCTTCCGCGGAGCAGCTTGAATGGCATGACATGGAGATGTATGCCTTTGTCCATTTTACGATTAATACCTTTACTGGAAAAGAGTGGGGCTATGGAGACGAAAAGCCGGAGCTGTTTCATCCTTCCGATTTCAATGCGGATGATCTTGTCAGGACGCTAGCGGACGCCGGGTTCAAAGGGGTGGTGCTGACCTGCAAGCATCATGACGGTTTTTGCCTGTGGCCCACAAAGACGACCCTCCATAGTGTAGCGGCTTCTCCGTGGAAGCAGGGGAAGGGCGATGTGGTGAAGGAGGTGTCCCGCGCGTGCGGAAAGTATGGCGTCAGGTTCGGTGTTTATCTGTCTCCGTGGGACCGCAATGCCGCCTCTTACGGAACGCCGGATTATATCCGGATGTACCGTCAGCAGTTGAAAGAGCTGGCGACAGGATACGGTCCCATTTTCCTGGCTTGGTTTGACGGAGCGAACGGAGGGGACGGGTATTACGGAGGAGCGCGGGAAAGGCGTTCTATCGACCGGAGCGCGTATTACGACTGGAAGGCAACTTGGGGTGAGTTGAAGAAACGGCAGCCCGGAGCCGTCATCTTTTCCGACGTAGGGCCGGATGTCCGCTGGGTAGGCAATGAAAGCGGCTATGCGGGTTATCCCTGCTGGGCCACATACACCCCCGTTCCGCTGCAAGCCGGGACGGAACCCGCGCCCGGCACCGTGCGCTACCGGCTGGGCACGGAAGGCACCATGGACGGCAAGTACTGGATTCCTGCGGAGGTGGATGTTTCCATTCGTCCGGGCTGGTTCTGGCATGAGCATGAAAATTCCCGCGTCCGGACGCCGGAAAATCTGCTGAAGTTGTATTTTGACAGCGTAGGCAGAGGGGCCAATTTGAATTTGAATGTGCCGCCGGACCGCCGCGGCCGCATTCATGAAGAGGATAAAAAGTCTCTGGCGGGCTTCCGTGTGCTGCTGGATGAGTTGTATTCCCGCAACTTCGCCTCCGGCGCACAGGCTGAGTCCTCCTCTTCCTGGAAGGGGCACGGTGCGGAACAGGTTCTGGACCGGAAACGGACGACGTACTGGGTGGCCGCTCCGGAAGATAAGCATCCCTGCGTGGTATTAAAATTGCCGGAGCCCGCGGCGTTTGACGTCATCCGGCTGGCAGAGCCCATTCAACTGGGGCAGAGGGTGCGCAAATTCCGTGTGGAGGTGCGTGAGAACGGCCAGTGGAGCAAATGGACGGAGGGGGCCAGCATAGGGGCCAGAGTTCTTCTGAAAGGAAGGCCCGTGACGGCGGATGGAGTGCGCGTGGTGCTGGAACAATCCCGGGCCGTTCCGGCCCTGTGCGAGGTTTCTTTATGGAAGTATCCCGTCATCCTGAATGCTCCGGCGGTGAATTATGACCGCAATGGACGGGTGACCCTGGCTTCCGCGGAGAACGTAGTGATCAGGTACACCACGGATGGAACGGAACCCGGTCCGCAGTCCGCCATGTACAGGAATCCTTTCTTTCTCCCTGCCGGGGGGACGGTGAAAGCGGCGGCCGAATATCGCGGCAGAAAATCTTCCGTAACCACTCAGATTATTCCTGTCCCCACGCGGGACTGGAAAGTGGTGGCCGGGGAAAGAAGCGCCGCCGCTCCGGAACTGGCTATTGACGGAGATTCTTCCACCCTCTGGCATACGCATGCCGCCCAGGGAGAGTTGGCGCCCCCGCAGGCGCTGGAGATCGACATGGGGCGTCCGGTTAACGTTGCCGCCGTTATCTATACGCCGCGCAGGGATTCCGCAACGGGAACGGTTGACCGCTATGCCGTCTATTTGAGCATGGATGGGAACACATGGGGGGCTCCCGCTGCGGAGGGGGAGTTCTCTAATATCCGCGCCAATCCCGTTCCGCAGCGGATTGACCTGAAAGCGCCTGTCAAAGCACGTTATCTGCGTTTTGTAGGCAAGCGGGTGGTGGAAGGCAGCCATGTTGCCGTTGCCGAGCTGGGCGTATTGGGAAAATAAGCGGTTTCCTTTTTTTATTATCGTAGTCCTCCGGCGTTTTCTTGACGGATGGAGGGAAGAGGGGCAAGATGGCACGCATGGAACAAGTCAGTCTCATGGAGTTGGGCAAGCTGGCCGCGGAAGGCCAGATTGAAGCGGAAGTTTTTGCCCAGATTGCCCAGTGCGCGCAGAAGATGACCAAGGGCAACAAGCCGTATCTGGATGTGTCTTTTGCCGATGCGGAAGGGACAATGGGACTGAAGGTGTGGGAGGATAAACCCTGGTTCCGGACGCTCGCTTCTCTGCCCCTCCGCAGTTTCGTGAGCCTGCGCGGCCAATGGGCCAAGGGAGGGTTCGGCATGGAAGTTTCCGATCTGGACGTGCGGTTGCTGGACGAACAGGAAAAGGAAAGCTTTCTGGCCGGTTCCGGAACCTTGAAGAAAAAGCAGGAAGCTGATCTGAAGGAAATTTGCGTGCTCATCAAGGGCATGAATGATCCGCGCATACGCGCCCTGTGCATTGAATTCATTGAGCAGTTCGGGGAACGCCTCCAGCGCGCCGCCGCCGCCCGCACCTACCATCACGCCCGCCGTGGCGGACTGGTGGAGCACGTAGCGGGGATGATGCGCACGGCCTCTGCCGTCTGCCAGGCAAATCCGGGGCTGAACCGTGATCTTCTGCTGGCCGGGTGTCTGTTTCACGACTGCGGGAAGTTGTGGGAAAATTGCTACCCGAAGGAGGATTTTACGATGCCCTATTCGGAGGCCGGAGAACTGCTGGGCCATATTCCGCTGGGCATTGAACTGGTCAACAATTTGTGGAAGCGCATCATGTCCCTTCCGGAAGCGGATTCCTGGAAGACGCTGGACCCTCCTTCCCCGGACGTGCGCATGCACCTGCTGCACCTGATTGCGTCCCACCACGGGGAACTTGCCTTCGGCTCCCCCGTGTTTCCCAAAACGCCGGAAGCGGTGGCCCTGCATTACATCGACAATCTGGACGCCAAGCTGGAAATGTTCCGCGGAGCTTATGAGACAAGCGAGGCCCTGGCTCCCAGAGTGCTCCAGCGCAAGGCCCCCCTGCCTGCCAACGTTGTTCTTCCGCTGCCTTCCGTCCTCCCGCTGGAGCCGGATGGTGCGGATGCCATGCCGTAAGGTTCACCCTGCATGGAAGAAGTTCGGCGTGTTCTGCGTCCGTGGCCGGAACGGATGACGGCATCTGCTCCCTTGCTGATTCCGGCTTTGTCCCTGCTGTGCGCTTGCGCGGCAATGGATGTTTCCCTTTGGTTCTGGATTCCATGCTTCTGCCTGGCGTCGCTGCCGTGTTTTTTACGTGCGCCCTCCATGGGGGTGCTTGCCGTTGCCCTGGCGATGTGGGCCGCCGTATATCTTTTCGCGTATGAACGGGAATACGCAGGCGTTCCCGTGGAAGCGGGGAGAGTCATGGTTATGGAAGGCTCCGTTGAGGCTGTTTCCGGAAAATCCGTGTTGTTTCGCCCGGATGGTTCCCGGTGGCTGTACGCGGTTTCCTCCCGTGACGGGGCCTGTCCTCTGGAGGCAGGGGAACGCTACCGGATCAGGGGAGAGGCGTATCCGCTTCAGGCGCCGTGCGGTCCCGGCATCTTTGACCGGGAGCGGTGGGGGTACTTGCACGGCATCATCGCCGGAATCCGGCTGGATGAGTATTGCCGGAACGGGCCGGGAGACTGGCGCAGCCGTTTCCGGGCTTTTTCCCTGCGGCTCCGGGAAAGGGCTGCTTCCCTGCTCAGGGAGGGCGCCCCTCCGGATGATGAGGCCCGGCAGGTGATGGTTTCCGCCGTGCTTGGGGACAAGACGGACGCGAGGCCGGAAACGATGGCGAAGTTTCTGGAAAGCGGCTGCATGCATGTATTCGCTGTCAGCGGCATGCATGTGGGCGTGGCCGCCATGCTGGTTCTGGGTATGCTGAGGCTTTTGCATGTGTACCCCCGTGCGGCCCGGCTGGCCTGCATCCTTTTGCTGGCGGCGTACGTGTTCGTGACCGGGATGTCCGCTTCCGCCCTGCGGGCGTTCATCATGGCGACAGTCTGGCTTCTGGCGTTTGTGCTGCGCAGAAAGGGACATCCGGCCAATATTCTGGCGCTCGCTTTCATCCTCCTCTGTTTAATGAATCCGCTCCAGGTTTTCCAGCCGGGGTTCCAGCTTTCTTTTTGCGTTTTTGCTGTCATTGTCTGCCTGGCGGAATGGCTCAGTCGGGAAAAGCCCCTGTGGTCGCCGGACCCGTTTATTCCTCCCCGGATTTATCATGCGCGGGAAAGATTCCTGGTGCGGCTGGAAAAAGCATGCCGCGGCGCGCTGATCATCTCCGTGGGGGCGTGGCTGGCTTCCATTCCCCTGACGGCATGGCACTTCGGAACCTGGAACCTGTATGCTCCCTTGACCAATTTGTGCCTGAGCGTACTTGTCTTTCCCCTTATGGGCATTTCCCTGTCCGGGCTGATGTTCGCGTGGTGCCCGTGGATGCTGCATGTCTGCAATACGGCCGCTTCCTGGCTGGCGTCCGCCATGTTGTCCGTAGCCGGGGGAGTGGCTTCCCTGCCGTACAGTTATCTTTCTTCCGCACCGCCTTCCGGGGAAAATGAAGCTGTTATCGTTCCCTTGCAGAAGGATGCCTGGGCCACAGTCATTTCCAATCCCGCATTGGTTGTGGGAAGCGGAACGGAAGATGCGGTGCGGTACACCCTCCTTCCCGTGCTGAAGGCGCGCAGTGTCCGGCCCTGCGGCATGCTGTCCTGGGGAAACGGCAAGGCGGAACGGGCCGGAGAGAAAGAACTGGAGAAGGAATATCCCGGAATCCGGAACTGGGGCGCGGAGCCCGGGGAATGTCCCGTCCGGCAATGGAGGTTACGGCCGGGCAATGCACTTGTGCTGGAAGATTTTCCTGTCCCGTTGAGCACGGGAATCCGTCAGGACCGGAACCGGGTGTTGTCATGGGAATGCCGCGGGCGGCGGTTCCTGATGATAGGGAATACCGGGTTTTCTTCCCTGGCGCGTGCGGAGAAAACACCGCGGGCGGACGTATTGCTCATCGGGCATCATCCGCGCGACCCGGTGGACAGCGCGGCGTGGATCAGGGCCACAGGCGCCCGCGCAGTCATTTTCACGACGGAGCATGAATGCCCCGTACCGGAGGGAACAGCCATATACCGTCTCCGGGAAACCGGAACCCTCTATCTGCGGATGGAAGAAAAGGGCGTGCAAATCATCCCCTGGAGGGGCATGGAACGCCGTACAGAGTAAATCCCGTGCTTTCCTCAATGCGGATGGGAAGGATCTCTCCCGCCAGGTCAGGGGCGGCATCCACCATGACGGGCTTGTTCTGGGAGGTCCGGCCGGAGAGGCGCGCCGCATTCGTTTTGGACGGCCCTTCCAGAAGAACTTCCTGCACGGTGCCTACCAGATCCCGGTTTTTCCGGATAGCTATTTCATTGACTACGGCCAGAAGATCCTGGTTGCGCGCTTCCTTCACTTCTTCCGGAATCTGATTCTCCATCACGGCGGCGGGTGTGCCGCGGCGCGGGGAATAGCGGAAAATGAATGCGTTGTCAAACTGGACCTGTTCCACGGCCTGCCTGGTCAGCAGGTAATCCTCCTCCGTTTCTCCTGGGAAGCCCACAATGATATCCGTGGTGATGGACAAATCCGGGCGTGCCTGCTTCATCCGGGAGCAAAGGTCCAGATAGGTTTCATTCCTGTACGGCCTGCGCATCATTTTCAGGATGCGGTCGCTGCCGCTTTGCATCGGGAAATGAATGTGGCTGCATAACTTGGGAAGGTAGGTGAACGCCTGCACCAGATCCTGGCGGAAACCGATGGGATGCGGGGAAACGAAGCGGATGCGCCGGATTCCTTCCACTTCATGCACGGCTTCCAGCAGCTGGACGAAGCCGCCCTTGCCGCCTGCCGTTTCCATCTGCCTGCCGTACCGGTTGACGATCTGGCCCAGCAGCGTGACTTCCTTCACGCCGGCGTCCGCCAGCATCTTCACCTCATCCACCACGTCCCGGATGGGGCGGCTGCGTTCTGCGCCGCGGGTGTAGGGAACAATGCAGTAGGCGCACTTCATTTCGCACCCCTGCATGATGGAGACATACGCCGTGGAGCGCACGCCGGGATTCAGGTGATCCCGGATTCGGTTCTGGGAATCCGCCTCTTCCGCCACATCGCACACATGCGTACCGGAAAAGGCGGTTTGCAACTCATCCATGCGGCGTTCCTGGCGCGCGCGCAGAATGCCGTCCACATGTTCAAATACGCGGTGGTATTTCTGGGTGCCGACCACGAGGTCCAGGCGCGGCAGTTCCTTGAACAGCTCCTCTTTTTTACTTTGGGCCATGCAGCCCATCATGCCGTACACTACATGCGGACGGTGCCGCTGCTGCTTGGCCAGAAGCCCCATTTTTCCCAGAGCCTTTTGTTCCGCCTGTTCCCGGATGGAACAGGAGTTGAACAGGATGACGTCCGCCTCATCCTCGCGGTCCGTCATGGTGTAGCCCTTCTGCACGAACATGCGGGCCACCTGTTCGGAGTCCCGTTCGTTCATCTGGCAGCCGTAGGTTTTGATATAAAGCTTGGGCATGGAAAAAATCAGGTATTTTTTTTCAGGGTGACCACGCATTCCAGATGCTTGGTCTGGGGGAACAGGTCAAAGGGCTGGACGGCGGTGACGGCATACCCGGCCTTGTCGAATTCCGCCAGATCCCGTATCTGGGTGGCGGGATTGCAGGAAACGTAGACGATGCGCTTAGGATTCATACCTGCCGCCGCCTTCAATACTTCTTCGCTGCAGCCTGCTCTGACGGGATCCATGACGATCACATCGGGAACCAGCCCTTGCCGGTAAAGCTGCGGCATGAGTTTTCCCGCGGCGGCTGCGTAAAATTCCGTATTTTCCATATGGTTCTTTTTCGCATTCTTTTTGGCGTCTTCTATGGCAGGCTTTACGATTTCTATGCCGATGACCCGCTTTGCCTTTCTCGCCAGGCAGAGGGAAATGGTGCCTGTGCTGCAGTAGGCGTCTATAACGGTTTCTCCGCCTTTCAGATTGGCGTATGCCAATACTTTTTCATAGACTCTCAGCCTCTTTACATTCCTTTTCGGCTTTCGCGCAACGCTCATCCAGAAACACACCAATTATGCGCTCAATGGCCAGAGTTTTGTCTGACCAACGTCTTTTCAGTATGTTGCAAAACGACGCATTAGTGCCGCGTCCATCTTTATATTAAGGGTTATATAGTCTTTTTTATGTTGAGCCATATCTTCATACGCTCCTTCCACATAACAATCCCACTTGTAATAGTGTAGGCGATTATACACAGCTTTTCAACACGATTGCTCGTAAACTTTTTTGTGCCTTCACTTCATTCGACACATATTTCCCCTGTATTATCAAAGCTACTGTCTTCACATGAAACGATATGTCATGATAAATCATATTTAACGACTGCAATGCTAACAGCGTGGTTTAATAATACGCAGAACCTTTCACCTATCTCTAAAATCCAGGTTATAGGACAAACGCGGCATTAAAAAAGCCCAGATTTCTCTGAGCCATATCACATTAATAAATTTTTGCAAATACGCATTTTTATTA
>ENA-OZSN01000241-OZSN01000241.1-human-gut-metagenome-genome-assembly--contig:-NODE-241-length-15065-cov-4.675550_pt1 | contig 15065 bp, 12 predicted proteins | sample MGYA00244126_ERZ653974 | MGnify/ENA primary metagenome ERZ653974 (study PRJEB26926, sample SAMN06164524) | human gut metagenome | biome: ENVO:00009003; feature: ENVO:2100002; material: ENVO:00002003... | reverse complement strand
GCACCAAAAAGGCGGCGGAGCAGCAGGCGGCTTATGAAGCGATCCTGAAGCTTCGGAAGCGCTAAGGAGCCTATAATATATGTATTTAAAGAGTATAGAGGTAAATGGCTTCAAGTCATTTGCAAACAAGATAGTATTCAAATTCAATCACGGAATAACCTGTATCGTTGGACCTAATGGTTCGGGTAAGAGCAATGTAGCGGATGCAGTGAGATGGGTTCTGGGTGAACAGAGTGCCAAGAGTCTCCGTGGTTCCAAGATGGAGGATGTCATTTTCTCGGGAACACAGCTCAGAAAGCCGCAGGGCTCCGCATATGTTGCCATAACTCTTGACAACAGCGATCACAGCCTTCCTATAGATTATAATGAAGTCACAGTTGCAAGACGAGTATACAGATCAGGAGAGTCTGAATATCTGATTAACGGTACTGTCAGCAGACTGAAGGATGTATATTCTCTCTTCTTTGACACTGGTATCGGTAAGGAGGGTTATTCAATCATCGGACAGGGCCAGATCGAGAAGATCCTCAATGGTAAACCTGAGGAGAGACGAGAGCTTTTTGACGAGGCTGCCGGGATCGTAAAGTTCAAGAAGAACAAGGCTGCTGCGGAGAAATCACTTGAAGCAGAGAGGGACAATCTCAGCCGTGTCAACGACATTCTCAAGGAGCTTGAAAAACAGGTCGGACCACTCAAGGAGCAGTCTGAGACCGCAAGGAAATACCTGGCATTTAAAAATGAATTAAAAAAACTCGATGTGAATGCATTCCTTCTCGAGACAGAGAAACTTAAAACAGCTCTCGAGGAAGATCAGAACAGGCTCACTATCGTAAACGATGATATAGATGAGAGCAAGCAGGCGTATGAACAGACAAAGGAAGAATACGACCAGATAGAGACTGCTATAGAGCAGCTCAATTCCATAATTGAGTCATCTAAAAACGAGATTCATGAGAACAGGCTTGCAAAAGAGCGTGCTGAAGGTGAGATAAATGTTATCAACCAGCAGATAATCACACTCAAAATGAACGATCAGAACATACATGATCAGATAGACCGAATCAACAGCCAGATCGAGTCCGGCGAGAAAGAACTCGCAGATTACACATCCCAGAAAGATGAACTGGATGACTCTATCTCAGAAGTTGAACAGGCGCTTAAAACAGCCCAGAAGGAAAGCTCCGACATGACCTCCTACATAGAGGCCTGCCAGCAGGAGATTGAGAGCTGCAAGGCTGACATCATAGAATATATGCATGAGAGCGGTAATCTCCAGGCAAAGGTCGGAAGATATGACGCTATGCTGGAGAATATCAACTTTAGAAAGACACAGCTCAACCAGAGACTTCTGCAGTTTAAGAGCGACGATGCCGGGGACAAGAAGGAATATGAGTCACTGTCATCACAGCTTGCCGAACTTGAGGCGGGAGTAAAGGTCATTCTCGCGGGATTGGACAGTGCAACCGATCAGCTTGCCCAGAATCAGAATAGAAACAAAACTAACCGTGAGCTGATCCACAACACCAACGAGAAGCTTTCGGCCACAGAGTCCAAGATGGAGGCTCTCAGAAATATAACTGAGAGATACGACGGATACGGCAACAGTATCAGACGAGTCATGGAACAGAAGCAGTGGAATCCGGGCATAATAGGCGTTGTTGCGGACATAATCACGGTAAATCAGAAGTACGAGGTCGCTGTGGAGACTGCCCTTGGCGGAAGTATACAGAACATTGTCACTGAGGACGATGCCACTGCCAAGAGAATGATCTCATATCTGAAGACCAACAGACTCGGACGTGCAACATTTCTTCCGCTTAACACCATAACAGACCGCGGTTCCGTCAGAAATGATGTGCTCAGGGAAAAAGGAGTCATAGGAGTTGCATCAGATCTTGTTGAGGTCGATTCCAAATTCAACACGCTGGTAAAGAACCTTTTAGGCAGGATCATAGTTGTCGACAATATCGATAATGCCCTGGCAGTAGCGCGTAAGAACAATCAGTCGTTCAGACTTGTCACCATAGAGGGAGAACTGATAAATCCGGGCGGATCAATGACCGGAGGTGCATTCAGGAATTCCAGTAACCTTCTCGGAAGGAAGAGGGAGCTGGATGAACTCAAGGAGCAAATCGATAACCTGAAATCAACAGCGTCAAAGGCTGCGGCTCTCGACGCACAACTTAAGACTTCAAGAGATCAGCTCAGACAGGATATAGACAAATACAACTCCGAACTGCAGCAGGCATATCTGAAAAAGAATACTCTGACCATGAGTATTGACCAGGTCAAAGAAAAGCTTGCCGAATCTGAAAGAGTATTTGTCTCGATTGAGAAAGAGGTAGCAGAGCTCAATAATCAGATAACGGAGATAAACAACAATAAGAATTCTCTTGCCGACAACAACAAAAAGCATGAAGCCATGAGGCTTGAAGCGGAGGCAAGAGTGGAAGAACTTGAGGGACAGGGACAGGAGAACAAGGATAAGCTCACCGCTGCAAACGCAAGGGTATCTGAGCTTATGATTAAGTTTAATTCCGTCAAGCAGAAAGAGGACTTCATTGTAGAAAATATCCGAAGAATAAATATGGATATCGAAAAATACAAGGAAGAACTTGAGGGCTTTACAAGCCGCGTGGAGTCATCATTCAGTGAGATCACAGAGCTGGAAGACAGGATAGCTGCTATAAAGACAGATATCGCAAGCAGAACCGGAAGTATCGCTGACAACGAGGACAAGGTAAACGAATTCTCAGTCAAGAGAGAGGAATTACAGCAGAGCCACAAGGAATTCTTTGCCAGACGAGAAGAACTTTCCGAAAAGATTGCAGGACTCGAGAAGGACTCATACAAGCTCACATCGATAATCGAGAAGAACACTGAGAAAGCAGACGAACTCAGCAACTATATGTGGGAGGAGTATGAGCTTACATACAGCAGTGCCCAGGAACTCAAGGACGATAATCTTCCTGAACTGCCGGCACTAAAGAAGGAGATCGTTGCAGTAAAGGCCAAGATAAAATCCCTTGGAGATGTCAACGTCAATGCCATAGATGACTACAAGGAAGTCTCTGAGAGATACGAATTTCTCAAGGGACAGCATGACGATATAGTCAGTGCGGAGACCAACCTTGTAAATATCATTGCGGAGCTTGAAAAATCAATGCAGGAGCAGTTTGCCGAGAAGTTCAAGGAGATACAGGTCATGTTCGACAAGGTATTCAAGGAGCTGTTCGGTGGTGGACGTGGTGCACTTGAGCTGGTTGATACCGAGGATCTTCTTGAAACAGGTATCAGGATCATAGCACAGCCACCTGGAAAGAAGCTCCAGAATATGATGCAGTTGTCAGGTGGAGAGAAGTCCCTCACCGCCATAGCACTGTTATTTGCAATTCAGAGTCTGAAGCCATCACCTTTCTGTCTGCTGGACGAGATAGAGGCGGCTCTTGACGACTCTAACGTAAGAAGATTTGCACAGTATCTCAACAGGCTTACAAAGGATACGCAGTTCATAGTTATATCACACAGAAAGGGAACCATGGAGGCTGCTGATATCCTGTACGGTATAACCATGCAGGAGAAGGGTGTATCTACCCTCGTATCAGTCAACCTTATTGAGAACGATCTGGATAAATAACAATAGAAGATATTAAACAGGAGGTATGTCATGGCAGAGGAAAAAGAGAAAAAAGGATTTTTTGCGAGACTTAAGGCAGGTCTTGCAAAGACAAGAGATAATATAGTAGAAAGCTTTACAGATGTATTCGGTGCATCCCATATAGATGATGATTTCTATGAGAATCTTGAAGAGACATTTATCATGGCTGATATGGGATATGAGACGACTGAGAAGGTTATAGAGGGACTTAAGCAGAAGGTTGAGGATTCACACATCAAAGAACCTGCTGCCTGCAAGGAACTTGTGATCAATATAATCAAGAACCAGATGTCTGTGGACGATTCAGCGTACGACTTCGAGAATAAGAAGTCCGTTGTGCTGGTCATCGGGGTAAATGGTGTCGGCAAGACAACAACCATAGGAAAGCTTGCTGCCCAATACCGCCAGAGAGGCAAGAAGGTTCTCATGGCTGCTGCCGATACATTCAGAGCTGCCGCCATAGATCAGTTAAAGACCTGGGCTGACAGGGCACAGGTTGATATAATTTCACACAATGAGGGCGCTGATCCCGCTGCAGTTGTATACGACGCAGTGGCTGCCGCCAAGGCAAGAGATACGGATATCCTTCTCGTTGATACAGCGGGAAGACTTCACAACAAGAAGAATCTCATGGACGAGCTTGCAAAGATGAGAAGGATCATCACAAGGGATTATCCGGAGGCTAATGTTGAGGCGCTCATAGTTCTGGACGGAACAACAGGTCAGAATGCCCTTGAACAAGCAAGACAGTTCAGCAATGTAACTGAGCTTGACGGTATAGTTATCACCAAGCTTGACGGAACTGCCAAGGGTGGTATTGCGATAGCGATCCAGGCAGAGCTTGACGTACCGGTCAAGTTTATCGGAGTTGGTGAGAAGATCGGTGATCTCCAGAGATTTGACCCTCAGGAATATGTCAACGCATTGTTCGCAGATTTTGACGAGGACCGATCCGAGATCGATATGCTCATCGGCGATGACATGTAATACTACGGCATATATAATGATCATATGTATGTCAATGTACTTATATCTGTGCACAACCATATATGATTTTCAAAAGGATTTTTACATAAGGAGACATTAAACAAATGGCAGAACAGAACACAACAGACAAACTGACACTTGCGAAATTTGAGGAGGCCTACGACATTGTACATAAGGTGGTTCTCCCTACAAAGCTCATATACAGTGACTATTTCAGTGGGATAACAGGCAACAAGGTATACTTCAAACCTGAGAACCTTCAGAAGACCGGTGCATACAAGATCAGGGGTGCATATTACAAGATAAGCACTCTTTCAGATGAAGAGAGACAGAAGGGACTGATAACAGCTTCGGCTGGAAATCATGCCCAGGGTGTGGCATATGCTGCAAAAGCATATGGAGTAAAGGCGACCATCGTTATGCCTTCATCTACACCTCTCATCAAGGTTAACAGAACTAAGGCATACGGCGCAGAGGTTATACTGTATGGAGACGTATATGATGAATCATGTGCATACGCTCTTGAGCTTGCAGAGGACAAGGGTTATACATTCATTCATCCGTTCGATGATCTCGATGTTGCCACAGGACAGGGCTCGGTTGCGATGGAGATCATAAAGGAGCTTCCTTTCGTTGACTATATCCTTGTTCCTATCGGAGGTGGCGGTCTGGCAACAGGTGTGTCCACACTTGCCAAGATGATGAATCCGAACATCAAGGTCATAGGTGTTGAGCCTGCCGGAGCAAACTGTATGCAGGTCTCACTGAAGAACAAGAAGGTTACAACACTTCCATATGTAGACACCATTGCAGATGGAACTGCAGTAAAGACACCGGGAAGCAAGATTTTCCCATATATACAGAAGAACATAGATGATATTATAACTGTAGAGGATAACGAACTCATCGTTTCATTCCTCGATATGCTTGAGAACCACAAGCTTCTTGTTGAGAATTCAGGTCTTCTCACAGTGGCAGCACTTAAGCATCTCGATGTAAAGGGTGCCAAGGTCGTAAGCATACTGTCGGGCGGCAATATGGATATGATAACATTTGCCTCACTTGTACAGCACGGACTTATCGCAAGAAGCAGGATCTTCACAGTTTCAACACTTCTTCCTGACAAGCCGGGTGCGCTCATGAACATTTCAAAGGTTATCGCTGATCTCCAGGGAAATGTTATCAAGCTTGAGCACAACCAGTTCGTATCCATTAACAGGAATTCAGCAGTTGAGCTTGTTATCACTATGGAGGCATTTGGCCCTGAGCACAAGCAGCTCATCATCAACACACTTGCTGATAAGGGCTACAAGCCAAAGGAAGTCATGACAAAGGGAATATACAATTAATTGTAGTTGATATCGATGATTAACAATGAACTCACTTTAACCGTAAATGACAACAAAATAATCGCCTGCAGACGCGGTGACAATCTGTTCAAGGTGCTGTGCAGCGCCGGATATGTGTTCAGTGGAAACTGCGGAGGTCTTGGAAAGTGTCAGAGATGTCTGGTGGATGTAAAAGGTGCGGGCACGGTAAAAAGCTGTACCTACACTATCACTGATAACATACAGATAACCATAGGTGAGGATAACATGTCAGTCCTTGCTTCGTACAAGGGTGCTGATGAATCCAACAACGTATATAATGGCGATGGTCGTGGTATAGGCATAGCTATAGATTTAGGCACCACCACCATCGCCATAGAACAGATAGATATGTCTGATGGAAGTGTCACGGACAGATGTGGATTTATGAATCCGCAAATTGAATATGGCAGCGATGTCATATCAAGGATCCGAACAGGCTCCACAGAAGATGGACTGACAAAACTCAGAAGCTCAGTAGTCACAAGGATTTCCTCAGAGTTAGCCGGAATGGGGGATGCCCCTGCAGATATATCAAGGATAATTATTTCCGGAAACACCACCATGAATGCAATACTGGAGCGGCTGCTTCTGGACAATCTCGGGCATGCACCATTTGAGATCAGGAATCCTGACAGTATAACAGTATCAGGGAAGGATTTCTTTGATGATGAAAGATTTTGCAGTGCTGAAGTCACATGTCTTCCTAACCTCAGTGCATTTGTTGGAGCTGACGCATTGTGCGGTGCAGTCGTCTGTAACATTGACAGGTCTGACAAATATCAGTTGTTTGCAGATCTCGGAACAAACGGAGAACTCATACTTGCAAAGCAGGGTATCGGTTATGCCACCTCATGTGCATGTGGTCCGGCATTTGAGGGAATGCTGAGGAGAGGTGTTGCAGCTCCAACCACAGCCTTTGATCTGCTGAACAGACTTAATTTGCTACACATAGTGAATGACGATGGAGTCCTGGTTGATCAGTATATAGACGGAGGCTACAGACTTGCGGGTGGAGTGACAATTGACATGGATATGATCAGAAGCTTTCTCCTTGCAAAGGCAGCCATATGTGCAGGGATAGAATCCCTCATGGATATGGCGGGGATAACGGCAGAGGACGTATCACGTGTATATCTGGCAGGAGGCTTCGGGTGCAGTCTTAATATATCAAGTGCGGTAAGCCTTGGACTTTTTCCGGACAGTTTTCAGGGAAAATCAGAATTTGCAGGAAATACATCCCTGCACGGAGCACATAAGTGCTTGATTGATAAGAGTTTTATTGATAGAATATATGCGTTTAAAGAGACCCTGACTGCTGTGAATCTCGGTGAGCTTGAGGGCTTTGACAGAAGATATTACAGTCATATGGATCTCAGACCATGGACCGCACAGTCACATGGTACAAATAAATTACAACAGAAGAGTAGATTATGAAATTACTAAGTATAGCAAGCGGTAGCAGCGGTAACTGCTATTACGTCGGCAATAGCGATACCCATCTTCTTGTGGATGTAGGCATAAGCTGCAAGAGGGTTGAAAACGCCCTTAAGGATGAGGGAATAAAGCCGTCTGAACTCGATGGTGTTCTTGTAACGCATGAGCATATAGATCATGTGAAGGGCATAGGTGTTCTGGCAAGAAAGCACGGTGTTCCTATATATGCCACTGCAGGAACCATAGCTGAGATGAAGAAGATGACCTCCCTTGGCAGTATCGATGAGGGACTGTTTCATGAGATTCGTCCTGATGAAAAGATACTGATAAAGGATATAACCGTTGATCCGTCATCCATCTGGCATGACGCAGCGGATCCGGTATGCTACAGCCTATATGGAGATGGCAAAAAAGTGTCCATAGCGACTGATATGGGCAATTATAATGATTATATTGTAGATAAGCTTGACAACTCAGATATAATGGTAGTTGAGGCCAATCATGATGTCAGAATGCTTGAGGCGGGACCATATCCTTATTATCTCAAGAGACGAATCCTTGGCAACTATGGTCATCTGTCCAACGAATTGTCAGGGCAGCTCATATACAGACTTCTGAATGACCATGTGAAGGGTATCCTTCTGGGACATCTGAGCAAGGAGAACAATTTTGAAGAGCTGGCATACGAGACAGTCAAGCTGGAGCTTGAAAACAATTCATACGCCAACGATGTAAGGGAATTTGGGCTGGCAGTAGCCAGAAGAGACATGCCTATGGCTGCCATAGAGGCATAGGCTGATTTTTAGGAGTGAATAAAGATGGGTTCTGTATGTACAGGCTCCATCATCAACAAGGAGGATAAATGAAATGAAAAAGAGAATCATAACTGTAGTAGGTAAGGACAGCGTGGGAATCACAGCTAAGGTATGTGTATATCTGGCAAACAACCAGATCAATATACTTGACATATCACAGACTATAGTTGCAGGGTACTTCAACATGATGATGGTGGTTGATACACAGGAGTCATCCAAATCAACAGAGCTCATCGCATCAGAACTCGGACAGATCGGAGAAGAGATTGGAGTACAGATAAAGGTACAGCACGAGAAGATCTTTGAGACAATGCACAGAATCTAATAATATACAGTCTGACAGACAGAAAAGAGGATATACATGATTAGCATAAATGAAGTAATCGAGACCAATAAGATGATCTCAGACATGAATCTGGATGTTCGTACCATCACAATGGGAATCAGTCTTTTGGATTGTGTAGGCACAGATGTGGATGATACATGTACAAAGATATATAACAAAATAACAACATATGCCAAGGATCTTGTATCAACAGGTCAGGAGATATCAAGAAGATATGGTATACCAATCGTCAACAAGAGAGTTTCTGTAACACCTATAGCACTGGTTGGTGGTTCCGTATGTAAGACCACCGGAGATTTTGTAAAGATAGCAAAGGCTCTTGACAAGGCTGCAGACACCATAGGAGTCAACTTCATCGGAGGATATTCAGCGCTTGTAAATAAGGGCATGACACCTGCTGATGAGCTTCTTATCCGTTCAATTCCTGAAGCACTCTCAAGCACAGGAAAGGTGTGCAGCTCCATAAATGTAGGTTCAACCAAAACCGGTATAGATATGGATGCAGTCAAGATTCTCGGAGAGATGATCAAAGACACTGCCGAGCTCACCAAGGAAGCAGATTCCATCGGTTGTGCAAAGCTTGTAGTATTCTGTAACGCACCTGATGACAACCCATTTATGGCCGGTGCATTCCACGGTGTTACCGAGGGAGACTGTGTCATCAATGTCGGAGTCAGCGGCCCTGGTGTTGTAAAGAAAGCCCTTGAGAAGGTAAGAGGAGAAAACTTTGAGGAACTCTGCGAGACCATCAAGAAGACAGCTTTCAAGGTAACCAGAGTTGGACAGCTCGTTGCAAAAGAGGCATCCAAGATGCTCGGCGTACCATTTGGTATAGTTGACCTGTCACTTGCCCCTACTCCTGCAGTCGGAGACAGTGTAGGTGAGATTCTCGAGGAGATCGGTCTTGAATACGCCGGAGCTCCTGGTACAACAGCAGCACTTGCGCTCCTCAACGATCAGGTTAAGAAGGGAGGAGTTATGGCTTCATCATACGTCGGAGGACTCTCCGGTGCATTCATCCCTGTATCTGAGGACCAGAGAATGATCGATGCAGTTTCCGCAGGAGCATTAACTCTTGAGAAACTTGAGGCCATGACATGTGTATGTTCAGTAGGTCTTGATATGATAGCAATTCCTGGTGATACATCACCTGCAACCATATCAGGAATTATCGCTGATGAGATGGCTCTTGGTATGATCAACCAGAAGACAACCGCTGTAAGACTTATCCCTGTTATCGGTAAGACAGTTGGAGATCAGGCTGAATTTGGCGGACTTCTCGGATACGCACCTATCATGCCTGTCAACAGATTTGCATGTGATAAGTTTGTCAACAGAGGTGGACGTATTCCAGCCCCTATCCATAGTTTCAAAAACTAATATTGGATAATGCGGTATAGGATCACAGTTCCTGATACGATATAGATATAGAGGATGCGCACTGAATACGGAAATTCCGTGCGCATCTCTTTTGCTGTAATTGAATATTTCCATTTGGAGATAATCAGATAATATGATCACAAGAAAATTATTTAAGGATATTATTTTATGAGAAGATTAGCTTTACCGGATGAAATACTGATGAAGGTTGAAAAGCCCGCCAGATATATAGGTGGAGAATACAACAGTGTTATGAAGGACAAGGACAAGGTTGATGTGCGTTTCTGCATGTGTTTTCCTGATGTATACGAGATAGGTATGTCCCATCTCGGAATTCAGATACTGTACGATATGTTCAACAGGAGAGAGGACACATGGTGTGAAAGAGTTTATTCGCCATGGCCTGATCTGGACGCGGAGATGAGAGAACATGACATCCCTCTGTTCGCACTGGAATCCCAGGATCCTATAAAGGATTTTGATTTCCTTGGAATAACACTCCAGTACGAGATGTGTTACACCAATATTCTTCAGGTGCTTGATCTGGCTGGAATCCCACTCCGTACAAGAGACAGAAAAAAGGGAGACACACTTGTTATAGGCGGAGGCCCATGCTCATACAATCCTGAGCCTATAGCAGACTTCTTTGACATATTCTATATGGGTGAGGGCGAAGTATCATATGATGCACTTCTGGAGCTTTACAAGGTGTATAAGCACTCTGATATGACCAGGGAAGAATTTCTCATAAAGGTGTCCAACATTCCGGGATTATACGTTCCTGAGCTCTATGAAGTCACATACAAGGAAGATGGCACGATAGCTTCATTTGCTCCTAGATTTGAAGATGTGCCTGCCACGATAACCAAGACGGTCGTCATGGATCACAGCAAAGTCTCATACCCAGAGAAGCCTGTTGTGTCATTCATGAAGCTCACTCAGGACAGAGTTGTTCTTGAGATCATGCGCGGATGTATAAGAGGCTGCAGATTCTGCCAGGCTGGAATGATATACAGACCAACCAGACCTAAGGATGTCAATCTGTTAAAGGGCTATGCTGAGAAAATGCTGGCAAGTACAGGACACGAGGAGATAACCTTCAGCAGTCTGTCGTCGAGTGATTACGAGGAGCTTCCGGAGCTCACAGACTGCCTGATCGAGAAGATGGACAATGAGCATGTAAATATCTCTCTGCCATCGCTCCGTATAGACGCCTTCTCTCTGGATGTCATGAGCAAGATCCAGGATGTGAAGAAGAGTTCACTTACATTTGCCCCTGAGGCAGGAACGCAGAGACTCAGAAATGTTATAAACAAGGGTCTCACAAAGGAGAACATAATGGATGGTGCCCTGAAGGCCTTCAAAGGCGGCTGGGATAAGGTGAAGCTGTACTTCATGATGGGCCTTCCTACTGAGACATATGACGATATTGCCGGGATTGCAGACCTGTCGGAGGAGATCACTGAGCTTTTCTTTGCAAATATCCCAAGAGAAGAACGAAATGGACGTGTCATGGTCACCGCATCGGCATCATATTTTGTGCCAAAGCCATTTACTCCGTTCCAGTGGGCTCCGATGATAAGGCCTGAGGAATTTGTCAAGCGTGCATACTTTGTGAAGGACAGATTCCGCGCAGAGAAGAACCATAAGAGTCTTAAGTTCCAGTACCACGAAGCAGATATCACCATACTTGAGGGACTGCTTGCTCGAGGCGACAGGAAGCTCTGCGATGTAATATATGATGTCTATAAGGCCGGTCAGATATTTGACGCATGGACAGAGTTCTTCAAAAAAGAAAACTGGGACAACGCCATGGCAAAGCACGGTCTGGATATAGATTTCTACACATACAGGGACAGAAATGTTGATGAGATACTTCCATGGGATTTCATTGATATAGGAGTCACAAGAAAGTTCCTTGAGAGAGAGTGGGAGAACGCCCAGAACGAAAAGGTAACCCCTAACTGCAGACAGCAGTGTTCCGGCTGTGGTGCCGCAAGATTTGGAGGAGGTGTATGTTTTGAAAATAAGAATTAAATACTCCAAGCTCGGTAACCTCAGATTTATAGGACACCTTGACGTTATGAGATATTTCCAGAAGGAGATAAGACGTGCCGGTCTGGATGTGAGCTATTCCAAGGGATATTCGCCTCACCAGATCATCTCGTTTGCCGCTCCACTGGCTATGGGAATCACTTCTGATGGCGAATACTTTGACGGAGAATTTGAATCCGTTACAACATCCAGAGAGATGATCGACGCATTGAATGCCGTATCGGTTGATGAGATGAAGGTCACTGAGTGTGTACTTCTTCCCGATGATGCAAAGAACTCCATGTCAGTTGTGTCAGCATCGGACTATGTCATCTCATTCCTTGACAAAGCAGGAACTGAAGAACGGCATAATATACTGGACAGTGTGGAATCCTTCATGTCGCAGGATCAGATCGTCATTCTGAAAAAGACAAAGAAGAGCGAACGCGAGGAGAATATAAAACCTGGTATCATGACCTGCGAGCTGAGGGACGATCAGATATATATGCTGCTGTCAACCGGAAGTGAATACAACCTCAAGCCGGAGCTCGTCATGCAGGCTCTCTGCGCGTATGCGGGTGTCAGTCACAACCAGTTCCATTATCATATTCACAGACTGGAGACGTACATGGATGGCCCTGATGGCAATATAATACCTCTATACAAGGCCGGTTCACCATTCTAAGAGTCTGCCTGACCGTATATTTGAAAGATTATAAGGGGAATATCACATGAGAAAGCTGATAGTTACACACTACGACAATAAAATATTACAGGCTGTTATACAGGATGGCAAAGTCACAGATCTTAACCTGTCAGGGGGCAGTACAGTCCTCGGCAATATCTATGTGGGCAAGGTGTCCAACATCGTAAACAATATAAATGCCTGCTTCGTGGATTACGGTGACAGACTTCCCTGCTACTACAGTCTGGATGACAATGATATTATATACGCCGATGGCAGGGAGCACACAAAGCTCAGGATCGGCGATGAGATAGTCGTTCAGATCAGCCGTGACGCAGTCAAGACCAAGAACCCTGTTGGTTCATCGGAGCTCACCCTCCGCGGGGATTACTGTGTGGTCCACACCGGGGAACAGATCGGTGTATCGAACAAGATAAGCAGCAGAAAGCTCCGGGACGAGCTTAAGGACATCGCGCGAAATACCCTCCCGACGGGTATAGGTTGTATCATTAGGACAAATGCTGTGGATGCGGACCCTGAACTCATAAAACGTGAATTGAATGAGCTGGGCGGTCGTCTCACGCAGATCCTGAAGGCCGCAGCAACCAGAAAATGCTTTTCCTGTCTGTACCGGAATCCACCGGAATATATAGAAAACATAACTTTCATGGGAAGTAATAAGCTAGATTCACTGGTAACCGATGATGAAGAAATATTCCACGTATTTGAGGATTACATAGAGAAAAAACAGCCTGGAACAATAGACTTAACGCTTCATACCGATACGGAATGTCCGCTTACGGCAATCTACAATCTCAATAAAGAAGTGGAGGGAGCTCTAAAGGAGAGAGTATGGCTTAAGTCAGGTGCCTACCTTATAATCCAGCAGACTGAGGCCATGGTAGTTGTGGATGTGAATACAGGCAAGGCTATATCAGGCAGAGATATGGAACAGCACATGCTGAAGGTCAACACCGAGGCTGCCATCGAAACCTGCCGTCAGTTAAGACTCCGCAATCTGTCAGGGATAGTAGTCATAGACTTTATAAACATGAAGAATTCCGATGATATCCTCAGGATACGTGATACCCTGATAAGAGAGCTGGCAGACGATCCTGTACCAGCCAAATTCGTAGATATCACCAAGCTTGGACTTATAGAGCTGACCAGAAAGAAGTTAAAGAGACCGCTTCACGAAATGGTTAAGCTTTGATGAAAATAAATCAAAAAATAGTGTAAAAATATATCAGAAAATTATTGACAAATAATCATCTCAATGGTAGATTATATGAGTATGCCGCACAGTTAGGTATAAGTGTGTCAACAGGCACCACCAAAACTGGCGAGTTTGATTAAGGAGGTATTAACCATGTACGCAATTATAGCAACAGGCGGTAAGCAGTACAAGGTAGCTGAAGGAGACGTGATCAAGGTTGAGAAGCTCGCAGCAGAGGCTGGAAGCGAAGTAACATTTGATGATGTTATCTTAGTAAGCACTGATTCAGACGTTAAGTGTGGAGATGCAGTTGCTAATGCATCTGTAACAGCATCAGTAGTTGGTGAAGGCAAGTCTAAGAAAGTTATTGTTTACAAGTACAAGAGAAAGACTGGCTATCACAAGAAGAATGGTCACAGACAGTCATATACTAAGGTTGAGATCAAGAAGATCAACGCTTAATAGGTATTGATTGTATCGATTATAAGACATGATTGATGTAGTTATTTATCAGAACAGCAATTCGGAATATATAGGATTTAAGACAGATGGACATGCGGAATATGATGATCCTGGACAAGATATCGTCTGTAGCGCAGTTTCAGCGATCACGATAACCATCCTGAACTCTGTTGAGAAGCTTTCAGATGTGAATTTCACACTTGACTGCGATCAGGAGAGCGGACATATGGATTTCATATTCACAGAGGAGCCGGATATCAAGGCACAGACTTTGATGCAGGCGCTTGTGATCGGTATATCCGGAATCGAAGAATCCTATGGCGATTATATTTGTATGACCTTTAAGGAGGTGTAATTGACATGATGAAGATGGAACTTCAGTTTTTCGCTCATAAGAAAGGTGTAGGTTCTACAAAGAACGGCAGAGACTCAGAGTCCAAGAGACTTGGCGCTAAGAGAGCTGACGGTCAGTTCGTAAAGGCTGGTAACATCCTTTACAGACAGCGTGGAACAAAGATTCATCCAGGTCTTAACGTTGGTATCGGCGGAGATGACACACTGTTCGCTACAGCTGATGGTATCGTTAGATTTGAGAGAAAGGGTAGAGACAAGAAGCAGGTTTCTATCTATCCCTGTCTCTTATACACATCTCCGAGCCCACGAGACTAGCGCTCATCT
>ENA-OZSN01000228-OZSN01000228.1-human-gut-metagenome-genome-assembly--contig:-NODE-228-length-15337-cov-7.406426_pt1 | contig 15337 bp, 10 predicted proteins | sample MGYA00244126_ERZ653974 | MGnify/ENA primary metagenome ERZ653974 (study PRJEB26926, sample SAMN06164524) | human gut metagenome | biome: ENVO:00009003; feature: ENVO:2100002; material: ENVO:00002003... | reverse complement strand
CCACACACCCACGCAGGGTGTGACTTAAAAAACAAATTATTTCCCATGCCTACAAACCAAGTTTCAATCCACACACCCACGCAGGGTGTGACTTTGCGGAAATATGTAGGGGACCAATTGATACAAGTTTCAATCCACACACCCACGCAGGGTGTGACTGCCATTACCGCTTACTTTACACTGACAAAATCTGTTTCAATCCACACACCCACGCAGGGTGTGACTCCTGCTCATGGTATATACCATTGGCAAACGCAAAGTTTCAATCCACACACCCACGCAGGGTGTGACAAATTAGACCTCACTTTACTAAATATGCTTTATGTTTCAATCCACACACCCACGCAGGGTGTGACCCTGCATCCCAGTTACTTAAGGCAGCTTCCCCTGGTTTCAATCCACACACCCACGCAGGGTGTGACCCTATATCTAATAACATATTATAAATCAGCAAATTTAATCCACTGTTATGCGAATCATCATTATTATTCAACTTCATAACGAAGAAATACTCTACAAATAATTTAATCTACTGATTATTAACACATGCGAAGATACTACTTTTTTTGTAACACACCACATTCGCATTATATTATAAGAGCCTCCTCAAGTTTATACGCCGTTTCAACACCTATTACTTCCACCCTCTTATTCTCATTTTTACTAAGAATATAAAAACGAACACTATCAAGAGACATATCAATAATATCCCTAACTCTCCCTTTTAGAAGAGAATATTGCGCTTCCGTCACTACACACTCAAAGACTGAGTTCTGCACCCTCTGTCCATAATCCAGACAAGCCTTGGCCACACATCGTAAACGGCGAGCCCCCTCTTTGCTTGTAGTATCCACATCGTAAGTCACAAGAATGTACATAATTAAAAATCATTTTATAAGAAATACCGGATAATCGTCAATATCCTGCCTGATATACCTTGCCATTAACATAGCCTGCACATAAGGCAGAAGCCCTATTTCAACTTTTTCATTAAGATAAGGATGAATTATCACTTCCCTTTTCCTTGCCTGCCATGCAGTAATAAAAGTCTTTTTCCCTTTATCTGTCATAACAACCCCATTATCACCTTGGAACAAGAAGTCTTTTACTGAAATCTGTCTTTTATTAATCAACGACAAAATAAAACGGTCGCCAAGGTAAGCACGTAACTCTTCCATCATATCTAAGGCCAACGATGTGCGCCCCGGACGGAGTGTATGGAGAAACCCGACGTATGGATCAAGGCCAACAGTTTCGAGAGCGGCCGCAACATCATTGGCAATCAAGGTATATGCAAAAGACAACATGGCATTCACCGCATCCTTGGGAGGACGACGATTGCGACCATGAAATGGGAAATCAGTCTTCTGATTAAGTATCAAGATTGGCAATACCTCAAAATAGGCATTCGAAGCCATCCCCTCATAACCAATTAATTCCGTCTTATCTTGAGCCTTCAAAGCATCACGCTTGGCACGTTCCAATACTTGCACCGCCCTATTAATGTCTTCATTCTCACCATAATCACGAATATATCTCCTCAATATATTGCGATAGTTTTGAATCTTACCACCAATCATCAACCTAACCACATGCAACGACCAAGATGCATCGTCCGACAATTGGTACTGCTTTTTGCGTAACAGAACATTCCCTTTCGTAGCACCTTGAACCCTGCTGATAAATCTGCCTTGTGGAGAAAGAAATGTGAGTGATATACCATTGTCACTACACAATTTCATCACACCGGGACTTGCGCCCATATATCCGAACGTAACGATGCCCTCTATATTTATGACAGGAATACGAAACACCTCCTCCTGCTGAACAGATATAACGACATTCAGCCCATCCTTACTAAGATACGCTTCCGGTGTCGTCACATACAAAGTATTCAATAGTTTTCTCATAGGTACAGATTTTTAGTAAGGTAATTATCTACCGAAGTACAATTATTTACCATTTCCGGCATGCAGATATCTTTCAGCGAGCACTTGTCACAATGTTTCCCATATTCAGCCTTCGGGATAACCGCTTTACTAAATATATCGTGCATATCCCGGGCACATTGTCTGACTATATTTCGCAGCTCCTCCGTTATATCCACATTAACCCGATGGCGAAGCTCCCCATAAAAGAAAGAGCCGTATGGTATATGGATAGCATACATTTCTTCTATACACATGATTTGTGCTGCCAACTGCACTTCATCCACTTCGTTTCTTTTCGGTTTGCCATGCTTATACTCCACAGCAACCGGTTGCCATCGCCCCGGATAGTTGGGATGCAAAATCGTATTTTCAAAAGATGAGGAAGGAAGTAACTCTATGGCATCAGAGATTCCATAGAGTCCAAGTTCACGCGAAGCGATATTCACCGCACGTAATGTTATCTGGTCACCACACTTTTGTCTATAAAACGGATCATCTACATGCTTGTGCAGAATCTGTCCTTCGATGGTGAGACGATTATCGTTCCATTGCTGCTCAATGTGTATCAAAGCCCATTGCCGGGGACAGCACCTAAAGTGCTGAATCCCCGACAACATAAGCATATCGTCTTCATTGTACATACGATGGAATTATATCAGTTCCTCAATAGTTACATTTGATGGAGCATTCTCCTTATCTATAGTAACTGAATAATCGATGAATGAGCGTGATGCTCCATCGCAGACTTTCTCCACTTTTACCAATTCAAACAACTTGTTGGCGGGAGCATTACCCAATATGGAGTCATGCTTGAAGACTATCAGTTTTTGAGCACTCATCAATCCACGTGCCGCCGAACGATCCACATCGAACATGTTCTTTAAAGCTTCCCAAAATAGTTCAAGGTCTTCTTCAGAAAATCCTGTCTGTTGTGCCAAGTTGGCGGAGATGAAGCCGTGACAGACATAGAGGCCATAAGGAATGGTGGCTTTACGTCCCATTGTACGATTGCCACCATCTTGTTTTTCCGCTTCTTTCTCTGTTGCTACTGCCATACGAGTTATAGAATGTTCCGCTACAGCAATTGGATCTATAGAACGAGCAAAGGTGAACTGGATAGGACCACGAACTTGACCCGCATTTTTACCTGTTGACATAACTGCACCAAATGTTCTGATATCGAAGTAATTATTACACATAAAACGACGTGCTGCTTCTATTTTGTCCTTTGCATTTTTTACTTCTGAATCATCATGTGCATTATCAATCAAAGTATTCAGGACTGCCTTCTCTTTGATAAATATATCAAAGCCATTCACAAGCCCTTTTGCTATTTGTACATAATTACGAACCTTGCGTTTCAAGCAGACATCCGTAACAAGTCCCATACCTGTTTCGGCATCCACACGTGGTAGATTACCCGCATCCGGATCACCATTTGGGTTACCATCTTTTACATCAAATATGTAAACGAAATCAATTCTATTCTTTAGTTCTGACATAACTTTATATTTTTAAAATTATTATTCCATTTCTTTATTTTCCTTACTCATAAAAAGGTCTTGACGTTGGTGATAATATCCCACAAAGAACCGTCCTTGATCTTGCAGGTTAAGATGTGGAGGAAATCCTTTTGCATCAAGTTTGGATATAATTTCCTGTTTCAGCTTCTCATAGAACACTTGTCCACCCGGATTCAACTTCTCTATATGATGAGTAGAAAGATTGAGCACCGTGGCAAAAACCATGGAAGGAGTTGCTGATGCAGCATTCATATAGCGTTCTCGAATGGAATGAATACCATTGGCATCCTCCTGTATCTTGTCAAGTACGGCAAATAGCCTTCCACAAAGATACCCTTGATTTTGATTTTCTTTGTCTAACATAACATCTAATTTTTTATGGTTGTTATTTTCGTTTAGTCTGTTGAGATATGCCTTGATGATAGCAGCACGCACTATATTGACGGATTGTTCTGCACGTATGCGACGAATACATGCTTGAAAGAGAGAAGCCGGATACGGCAACCCTTGAAATATGCTTCTCACCACAGCATCAGGAAGATTGGGAGTCGCATCACTTGACTTTCCTCCAAGAGTAACATTTCCAAGAATGGAATGCAGTCCCACGTACGGCTTCTTATCTTTGCGAGTGTCAACCATCTCCATATCCGTAAAATGTTTACTTATCAAACCTGCAAATTCACGCAAAGGCATCTCATTCCAATATACTACCGCAATTCTTGCCGAATTGGGAGCCAAACCCAAAATGAAGAATTTGTCATCATCGTTTGCCGATAATTTTCCGTTATAGATAGACTGGAAAGTATCATATACTAACTTTATACGCCTGTTTGGGTCGTCATTTTCTTCTTCAATCCGCCCCAACAAAGAAAATAGACTATTTTCGGACTCTTTTGAAGCCTCGCTATTGGAGGAAGCCCAGAAAAGATAAGTACGTGAGCCCACCATAAACTTATTGTGAGAATCCGAACGCAGCAAATGATTCAATGCGGTTGTATATGCAAATTCAGCTTCTTCTGATATTGGAGCATTGTATCCTTTAGATTTCCCATACGAATCATACCCGGAATTAACTTGAAATGCAACTAGTTTAGCTGTTTCTTGGCTTCCAAGTATCTTTGTAGCAGTTGTAATCTCTACAACTTTTGAATATCTCCCTGTTATCAAACAAAGATTTCCTGCCACGCCATGATTCTCGTCAAACAAATTTATCAATTCCCTTTTCGAAGCCACTATTTTCGTATCCCCTTCTATAAGGAAAGAAAAGGTAGAATATTTCTTATTAAGATTTTTGGCTATATCATCCCATAAAGAATCTTTCTGCATAGCCCCAACTATAAAAGAATGGTCTTGCTGATAAAATGCATAAACAGCTTTTATGTCCTCATTATCCGGAAAAGCATCATATATATCTTTTACTTTCGCCTTAAATACTTCAAAGTACTTACGTATCTTTTCCATATCCCCCTTATCGGAATAACCAAATACATATTTACAATTGTCATACAAATAGTTTGCAACAGGGGCACTTGACCGGCTAACACTTTTCTTAACAAGAAACTGCTGTGCCGACTTCTTATCTATGCGCCTGTCTTCAAAGCGCAGAAATTTTCCACATCTATCAATAACAATAATAAATCCAATCTCTTTGTATTCTAAACCAAAAGGGGCCACATCATCTCCACTCCGATGATAATAATCATATAATGCTTTCAATATCATCTCAACACCTCCTCACTATCTTTATCCGGTACAACAATCACTCCCTTTTTCATTTGGGCTCTATAAAACATAGCATTCGGTTTTTGTGGATTTTCCTCAAAGTCCATATCATAAAGCATAATGCCGAAATCCCTGTCTTCGGCTAAGGGATAATCAAGATTATCAGTACTTTCAATATACTTCCAGTTTGCAGAAAACTCACGACATCCGAGATAGGGCTGCGTAAAACATTGCCCTTGTGATGCCCTGCGTTCGAACATCTGATAATACTTCATAGGATTCTCGTCCGCACTTGGCTGATGCTTGGCAAAAGCCTCTTTCGGACGGTCTTTTACCGGAATAAATACTAACTTAGCATAAATTCGGTAACGCACATCCAGCAGAAGCAACGTGTTCTTCTGCTGGCGTGTCTTTCCATCATCTATATAAATTGGTTTCATGCTGGAATTTACCACCGCTCCAACTTCATTCCGTCTAATGGTAGCCCATTTAATAGGCCTGAATACCTCAATCTTGGTTATCTGCCAACGCATGGCATAACGTTTAAACAGTATCGCTTCAAAGATGGCGCGTGCCGCCGATGGCGTAATGACATCATAACTTACACGCTCTACTTTCAACTCCGGACGAGTGAAACAAGCCCAATCGCCCCACACCTCCAGACAATATTCTTTATCTGTATATTCCATATCATTCATCGTTTTCCTTGTTTTCCAATAAATCTTCTGGTTTCTGACCTTCAAAAAACCTTTTTGCCGACAAGGGAGTTACCACTTCACGACCGGTTTTTTGCTCCAACTGTTCGCGTGCCACACGAGCCACATCACCACCGTCAGCCGCACACTGCATATTTTCACCCAATGTCTGAGGATTTTTAGCTTTAGTAATACTTGTCGTAGAGAGTTCGGCCAGCATATTAAGAACCAATTCTTCATTGGTCATATTGTCCCGGAGATTTTCTTTCTTCAAGCCCTTGAACTGTTTGTACTCCTTTGCCGACTTTCCGGTCCATTGCTGATAGATAATGTCTGTAAGAGTAGCATATTGAACACCTTCCTCTACATTATGTAGTTTCCATTGATCTGTAAGATCTTTACGGATTTCAATGCTCTTCAAGCGTTGGTTTATCCAGTTGTCAGAATAACCAAGTCGCTTGTAGTCCATCATAGCTTGCTCAATACTCAACTCAGGGTCTTGCATCTGATCAAGACGTTCGGATGCTACATGTGCCATCCATTGCTTGAACGGTTCTGCCTTGGGAGATGGGATAGACTGAATGATACGTAGTAGTTGTTCTGTATCAGCCACATCTGTAAGTCGCATCTTACCGTCTGTGGCTTTCATTTTCAAACCGTGACAATTTGTCACGGTTTCATTTCCCTCTTCTTTAAGTCTTTGCTTTAACTTACGCCAATAAGCAGTTGCATCAACACTGTCTGTTAAAACTGACACCACATCAACTATCGAAAAATACCATTTTTCCTTTTCATCATCCCACACGGTGCGGACTTTACGTTCTTCAAACAATTTCAATGTTTCTTTCTTTGTCATATCCGTTTCTTTATATCATTAATACTTCCTCCAGCCAATGGTTATCAAGGCTGAGACCTGTGGTTTTATTATACTGAGACCTGTCTGCCAATACATATATTCCTTCCAATATTTCTTCGACAAGCCCATAGCCTTTCAGTTGCTTAAAATCGTAGGAACGGATGCCTACAGTAAATTTCGCCAATTGCTTCACCAACGAGTAGGTACACCCCGATTCTTTCAACTGCTCTATAAGTTCCATGCTGTTTTCCCAATTTACGATAACATTTATACTTGTATCATCAATCAGGCGAAATTCTTTTGATGCAGTTTCAAAACATAGCTCAGTAGGTTTGTAGAGCCAGTGCTTTATATCCTTTTCATCAAATGTTTGTTTTCTGCTATACAATTGACAAAAATAGGCTTTCATGGTAGAAGGAGCAAACCAATCACTATCTTCCGGCAAATTCAACCGAGCATTGTTGGAGTCAGCCATTGAACCGAAGAGCTTTCGCTTCTCTGCCGCCAGACTGAACACAAATGTATGTCCCATGGCACTTCGTCCTTCCCGATTGCACCGTCCCGCTGCTTGCAATACAGAATCGAGTCCTGCTTCTTGACGGAACACAACCGGAAAGTCTATATCCACACCGGCCTCCACAAGCTGGGTTGCAATGACCCTGACAATCGGCTGCGACTCATCCTTCAATAAAGTTTTTATTTTACCAATAGTTTCGTGTAAGTGGGCAGGGCACATCATTCTAGACAAATGCAATTTCACTCCGTCATTGGGCAAACGGTCATACAGCTCTTTGGCATCTTTACGAGTGTTCACTATGCACAACACCTTATTATATTCAGACACCTTTGCAGCTATCTCATCGTATGTTTTTCCTGTATCATCGATTGACAACTTCACACGGCGAAGCTGGTCATGCAAAGCAAATTCTTCCGGAATAATTTCCTTGATATGTTCTATTCCCTTAAAATCAGCTTTAGGATTTGTTCCTTCTATCAGACCGCTCAATACCGGCTGACTTGCCGTGGTAAACAATACCGAAATCCCGAACATTTCCTGATACGCTTTCAGCGCATCGACTATCGGCTGCAAGAAGCCGGTTGGCAACATCTGAACCTCATCCAAAACAAGAATTGAATTTGCCATGTTGTGCAGTTTGCGGCAATCAGATGTTTTATTGCTAAACATAGATTCAAAAAGCTGTACATTGGTAGTGACAATAATGGGATAGTCCCAATTCTCTGTAGCCAATTTTGCTTTTTCCCTATTTTCCTCGTCCTTAATATCATCGGGGTCGAAATTACTATGATGCTCCAATACATTTTCTTCACCAAAGATTTCCTTCAAAAGCCCTGCCGTTTGCACAATGATACTGGTATATGGGATGGCGATGATGATACGATTCATTGAATGGCTTACAGCATGCTTCATGGCCCATAACAAAGAAGAAAGTGTTTTACCGCCTCCCGTCGGAACTGTAAGACTATAAAATCCTTTTTCGCTTGAAGAAGTTCTACTGCATTGTTCTTTCACTTGCTGGCGGATGCGGTTCACTTTCGTATCAGCTGCATTCGATTGCAGTTTTTGCATATATGCCTCCAGCTGTGGAAGCAAATCGGCAAGCGTAGCCGAATTTCCCCGCTTCCGCCATGACTCTACATCCATAAACCGTTCTGTATCGAGCCGGTCGGCATCTACAAGACAGGAAAAAAGCATACGGGAAAGGTGATGAAAGTGTTTCCATTCAACCTTTGATTTAGAAAAAGGTGAATCAATAAATTCTTGGAATAATAAAGGTTTGTTTATGCTAATGTCACCCTCGTTTATTTCTTTGGACAATAGCCTCTCTTTCAATATGTTTTCCACATCCCCGAAATCATGTAACCCCGTGTGATGAGAAATAATTTGGTTTACAAGAAGATGGGAAACATCCTTTCCCATAAGTTCTTTTGCCAATATTCCACCCACAAAAGCATGGGTATGATCATCATAGCGCTTCTTGTCACTCGTAGGCAAACCATTCATCTTGCGTATGTATTGCTGGAATGCCGCCCGTTCCTTTCCTTTATCATGAAGTAGGCCGAGCGCACGCCCCCAAGAAGGAAGTCCGAACTGCCCGGCGAAGGATGCCGCCATATCAGCAACCCCCTTTTGATGTTCATCATTGGTTTGTATCATCCATTGACCATTATCCCTATTTTGATACAAATGGGATATCAACTGATTTTCCTCTATCATCTGATTAAATTTATAAGGCTAGCATTCCACAAATATAGTGAATAATATCAGACTCTCGCAAAAGAAAATCATATTTCAAGTCAGCTCCATCAGTTTTCATCCTTAAAACAAGAAATACAACCAACAACGACAAGAACAGGCATTCCGCTTTGTCGCCTCTACGCGGAAAAAAGAGAACAAACCATTTCGGCGGGATACAAAAATTTCCGTCACTACATCTCTTTTAGAATCAGTAAGATGTAGTGACGGAAGAAAAAACAATCTGATTATCCACATAGGTAATCCAGCATTTATATTTCAATACAAATAACGTATAAAGCAAACGTTATCGGGCATTCCCATGTGATGCAATCATCCATCAATGAAGCTTTTATGGTATGATTGCAGATAATTAGTAAACATCAAGCTTTCACCACCGCCAGCAGCTCATCCGGTGTAACCAGTGACTGCTCGCCCGTAGTCATATTCTTCAAAGTCAGTTTCCCTTCGTTCATTTCATTTTCACCAACAATAGCGACAAAAGGAATCTGCTTGTCATTGGCATATCCCATCTGCTTCTTCATTTTAGAAGCATCCGGATAAATTTCAGCGCGCACCCCTGCTTCACGGACTTTTGTCAGGATAGGCAGACAATAAGCAGCCTCTTTATCGCCGAAGTTTACAAACAACAGCTCGGTTCCGTTCACCGCTTCTTTCGGATACAAATCCAACTGATTCAACACATCAAAAATACGGTCGGCTCCAAAAGAGATACCTACACCAGACATACCATCCATACCAAAGACACCGGTCAGATTATCATAACGGCCACCACCACTGATGCTGCCAATCTGCACATCCAAGGCCTTCACTTCAAAAATTGCTCCTGTATAATAATTCAAGCCGCGAGCCAAAGTCAAATCCAATTCCACTTCACTCTTCACACCCAGTGCAGACACGGTTTTTAATATGAATTCACTTTCTTCCACTCCCTTCAATCCCGCTTCACTGGTAGCAAGGACAGTCTTCAAAGTTTCCAATTTCTCTTCATTGCTTCCACTCAATAAAATAATCGGCTGCAATTTATCAATAGCCTCTTGAGGAATCCCTTTAGAAGCCAATTCCGCATTTACATTTTCCAATCCGATTTTATCCAGTTTGTCAATGGCTACGGTAATATCTACAATTTTATCAGCCTCCCCGATAATCTCGGCAATACCGGTCAATATCTTACGGTTATTGATTTTAATTGAAACGCGTACTCCGAATTTGCCAAATACCCGGTCTATCATCTGTACCAGCTCCACTTCATTCAATAAAGAATTGCTGCCTACCACATCGGCGTCACATTGGTAAAACTCACGGTAACGCCCTTTTTGGGGACGATCCGCACGCCAAACCGGTTGGATTTGATAACGTTTGAAAGGAAAACTTATTTCATCACGATGCATCACCACATAGCGGGCAAAAGGTACGGTGAGATCGTAGCGCAATCCTTTTTCACAGAACTTGCTCGCCAGCTTTACCGCATTGCGGCTCAGCAATTCCTCATCGGTAATGCCGTTGAAATAATCACCTGAGTTCTGTATCTTAAACAATAACTTATCCCCTTCGTCACCGTATTTTCCCATCAAGGTAGACAAATTCTCCATAGAAGGAGTTTCAATCTGCTGATAGCCGAAAAGATGAAACACATCACGGATCGTATTGAATATATAGTTACGTTTCGCCATTTCCACCGGCGAAAAATCTCTCGTTCCTTTAGGTATACCTGGTTTTGCTGCCATAATGATTCTATTTAATTTATTTTGAGCCACAAAATTACACTAAATATTTCATTCGTAAAAAGAATACTTCTTAATATTGCTCATTGCCGGCAATATTAAGAAGTTAAACAGCCGGTGCCTTAAGTGCATATCTCAGTATGGGCCGTTTCCCTACGAACTCATTGTTTAATAATTTCGTAAGCTGTAGAATGAACCCCTCTATTCTCTATTTTTCCCTCCAATACATCCAAAGCGAACTCAATGCCCCGGACAGCCATCTGTGAGCTGAAAATATCAGCTGTTGCAACCAGTTTTCCCGTAGAAAGAAATTCTTTCATCACCGCATCATTATCAAAGCCCACTACAGGCAGATAGCAATTTTTTTCTTGCATCTGCTGAAGAACCCCCAACGCCATCGCATCATTGCTGCAATATACAGCTTTCAAATCAGGATACCGCATCCACATAGCCTGAAAAACTTCGGCGGCTTTCTCCGTTTCCCAGTCGGCCGGTTCGGATGCCACCAATCTTAACCCTTTTTCTTCTATCGCCTTGATAAAACCTCTTTTACGCTGCTGCGCATTATCGGCTGCCGCCAATCCTTCAATAATAGCAACTTTATCTTCATTCCGCAACTTCTTATCCAATAATTTACCCACTTCATACGCAGCTGCAAAATTATCCGGTCCCACAAAAGCCACTTCTACTCCTGCCTGCTCCAATAACTGAGTATCCAACCGGATATCAATATTGATTACCGGAACTCCTTTCCTGACAGCCTCTACTACAGGCTGAACTAAGGCTTTTGAATCTATAGGAACCAATACGATAGCATCGACTTGCTGATGAATCAAGGAATACATCAAGTCAACCTGTTCCTTTACCTCTGTCTGTGTAGCCGTTCCCACACAAACCAAATCCAAAAACGGAAGAGGGGCCGCATACTGAATGGCCCCTTCTTTCATCACTTTGAAAAAATCGGCTTGTAACGACTTCATTACAAGCCCTATTTTATAATTTCTCTTCATCTAATTTTTAATTTGACAAAGTAATGCTTATTAATCCGATAATAAATAAGGAGAACATAGCCGCAATCAGTTTATTGGTCCCCTTCGGAGCTTCCTTAAATTCCTTCCAGACAAAAACTCCCCAGATCATAGCCACCACAGGCGCTGCGTTGCTAAGGGCATAAGAGATAGCCGGATTGGCAGCACCTGCTCCCATAAAACTAATCACCATGCCGCCCATCCAGATAAAGCCTCCCAGCATACCTGTGAGATGGGTCTTGGCATCGCCGGCAAAGTAATCTTTCATGGTCACCGCCTTGCCTTCTACCGGATGCTTCATGGCAAAGGTATTGAATATAGGTGTGCTGGCCAGAATACCTACCGCAAAGAAGAACACACCTGTATAAGGAGTCAGCGTTCCGGTTCCTCCCGCCACATACTGCGGGTCAAGAGATTTCACTACCAATCCGTAAAAAAACATGATAGCGATACCTGCCATAATGGCCAGCAGAATCCCCTTCTTCGGAGTGGAAGCCTTGCCGGACGATAACTTTCCGTACGCTTTTCCGCAGATCAGTATAGCTACAATGATGACTAACACACCACTCCATAGTAAAAGCTGATTTCCCTGATAGGTCTGACCGGCCAAAGAGATTAATAAATAATTGAATACAATACCTCCAATCCAGGCCAAGCCTCCACCGATAGGAAAACCTACTGACATTCCGGCTACAGCAATGGCTGCGGTAAGAAATATATTGCCAAAGTTCCACACAACACCGCCCAAGAATGCATATTGAATGCTAGACCAGTCCATGACTGCCAAATCCTGAAAAAAGGTACGGCCTTCACTTCCCATACTTCCCAAAGTCACCGCCCCCAATAAAGCTGTAAGGAACAGACCGACGGTCAAATCCCAATAAAACAGTTCAAAGCTCCATTGCTTGGCGGCAACCATCTTCTGCGTATTTGCCCAAGAGCCCCAGCAGGCACAGCAAATAACACAGCAGAGGATTGCCAAAAAGTAATTATCTACCAATATCATATTTCATCGATATTATTCGTGAATATAGATATTCCAGTTCAGATAAGTTTCAATAGCTTCTGCCAGAATATCTTTCACATTGCCACGGCACATAGCTACGTGATGTTCGAATCCATTCTTACAAATATATTTCATAAGCGGCTGCAGATTATCCACCTTGGTTACTGCTATACAACCATCCATTCCGTATGGGTCATCGGTCAGGTCACCTTTGCCCAAATAAGACTTGATACAACCCTTCGTATCATCTGTCGAGATGCGGAAGAAGGTGAAATCACCCTGTTTTACTTTACCGTAAACGGCACCGAAAGTATGTACCTTACCTAATGTTCTGCCCAACACTCCTAATGTTCCTAACTTCAAATCACTCATTACAAATGATTTAGGGAAGTTACCACAATGTGTACACACACACTTGTTACGATCCTCGGCAAAGTTATTGTTCCAGTCAAGCAATGCCGACGGGCGACCGGAAGCCAATGTCAACGCATACATAGACACTGCACCGGCAATATCCACTTCACAAGCAGCAGGGATTAATTTTTCACTCAACATACTCATAGTCACACAAGCTGCACAACCATAGTTTTGCTCCAAAGAGTCCCAACACTGGATAGCTACAGCATCAATTTCATTGGCTTCCATCCATTGTTCTACAGCCACACCAAATTTAGCCTGCAAAATCAGTTTATCATTGTATTGTTCGGGAACAGCAGCATATTGTCTGATTTCTTTCAGTTTTGCTTGTAACGTTTCATCAGCATCTTCAATCTTACGGGCGGCAGACAAGATTTCAGAAAGATCTACCGGAACGACTGTAATGCCCGATGCCTGCAACAGTTTCTCGCTGGCGCGGACGGTCTGGAAACCGGCAGGACGAGTGCCGATGGCACCGATGCGAGCATGACGAAGACCATTCACCACCCGGCAGATCGCAGCGAACTTATTAATATCGGCTGCCAGCAAATCAGAATAAATAGAATAAGTATGTAGCGTAGTATCAGTAAAAGGAATGCCATACTGATACAAGTTATTGCATACGGAAATCTTACCACAGAACGCGTCACGACGGCTATCCAAATCCACCTTGTCATTCTCATCATCACATGCCTGAACCAAAACAGGCACATTCAGATCGGCTACACTGATAGCATTGATGATACCGATTTCAAAACCGAAGTTAGGTAATGAAACTATGATTCCATCAATGCGGTCACGGTTCTCACGGAACAACTTTGCACATTTCAAGCCATCTTCTCTTGTTTCAATACTGCTACTGCCTGTAGGCGTAGCATCTTCGGGGAGAATGACATAGTCATAGCCCTCTTTCGTCAGTGTTTCCAACAATTGTTTACGGACATCTTTTGCTAATTCCGAGTTAAAATAAGCGCGTGTTCCAATGATGACACCAAAACACATTTTCTTCTTGTTTTTCATTTCTAATGGTATTAAAAGTTACGATATATTCAGTTAGTTATTCTGTCCTATTACTTTCTTAACAGCCTCACGCCAGCCACTATACAAAGATTGAAGTTCTTTTTCCTCCATACAGGGAGCGATGCAATTGTCAATGGTACGCATGGCAGCGGCTTCTTGGAAACTGGCCCACTTCTTACGGGCAAAGCCATTCATGACAACAGCCCCCAATGCAGAAGCTTCCTCTATCTCCGAACGGTTAATGACGGCATGCAGCATATCAGCCTGAAACTGCATCAGGAACTGATTCTTCGTGGGGCCTCCGTCAACACGCAACGCTTTCAGCTCGATTCCTGCCTGCCGGGTCATCATGTCTATCAAATCCTTCACTTGATAAGCAATGGATTCCAATCCTGCGCGCAGCACATGCGCTTTTCCAGCATTCAGTGTCATTCCCCAGATGGCAGCTTTAGCATCCGGTTTCCACCAGGGAGCTCCCAATCCGGTAAAGGCGGGAACCAGATAGACTCCATCATTGTTTTTAACCGAAGTCGCCAAGGTTTCAATTTGATTGAACGAGTCCACCAATCCCAATTTCTCCACCATCCATTTGATAGTGGCTCCGGTGCAATGGATATTGCCCTCAAAAGCATAATACACTTTACCCAAAGCCGAGAATCCGACGGATGTAACCAGCCCTTCAGGAGCAGCGACAGCCTCTTCTCCAATGTTAACCATAACAGATGATCCCGTTCCATAAGTCACCTTGCCCATACCTGCCTCAAAACACATCTGACCGGTTAATGCTCCATGGGAATCACCTAAAACACCTGCTATTTGTATCGGAGATTTGAACAAACCCTCTATCGTTGTTTCTCCAAAAACAGCATCACAGGGCAACGCTTCCGGCATCATACTCCGGGGAATAGTGAAGAGTTTCAACAACTCTTCATCCCAGTCCAAAGTATGAATATTAAAAAGCATGGTACGCGACGCATTCGTATAATCAGTCAGATGCTTCCTGCCTTCGGTCAGTTTCCAAATCAGCCAGGAATCAATAGTTCCCATCAACAAATCGCCTTTTTCTGCCAGTTCACGTGCATTTTCCACGTTATCCAATATCCACTTAGCACCACTGGCAGAAAAATAAGGATCGATAAG
>ENA-OZSN01000220-OZSN01000220.1-human-gut-metagenome-genome-assembly--contig:-NODE-220-length-15573-cov-4.448898_pt1 | contig 15573 bp, 6 predicted proteins | sample MGYA00244126_ERZ653974 | MGnify/ENA primary metagenome ERZ653974 (study PRJEB26926, sample SAMN06164524) | human gut metagenome | biome: ENVO:00009003; feature: ENVO:2100002; material: ENVO:00002003... | reverse complement strand
CCACTCCTGAAGCCCCCGAAATAATGGTGACCGGCGAATGTCTCAGCAGATCGGCATCATATGGATCGAAATGAAACACATTACTGCCTTTCTCCGCCAGACTGAGAGACATATAGCAGCTTCTCCTGTCACCGCCTACCACGTAGTATACACAATCCATATCCATACCTCAGTGCACCGCCCTTATATTATTGATAATTTAGGATATGCCTGTGCCAGGCAAATGTTACATTGCAGCACGATATAAAACTTTTATTATCTCATCCTTAAATGTCACATCTGCTATCTCCTCGGACACAATAACATTCTCAACATCTATAAGTTCATCGTCCAGGTACACTTCAAGCGAACCGGCCACAGCGCCTTTATGCACAGGTGCCTTTAATGTATCCGCGACTTTGTATACATACTGTATACTACCTTCAGATGCTGTCACAGTCCTGTTCAGCCTGCATTTTGTCGCTGTGCTTCCATCTGCTGACGACCCCGATGAATATGTTATCCTGATGTCAGGCGAAGCAGGCGCCTTAAGCTCCGTGTATATGGTGTGTTCCTGCGCAAATGCCACAAGTGCCCTGGAATCTTTCCATTTATAAGTCTTATTATTCGGCCATCCGCAGCCAAGGAGAGCCCATATATATGTATGTCCCTCAACCTCCGCAGCTCCTATATAGCAATATCCAGCATCGCAGGTAAAGCCGGTCTTTCCTGACAATGCGCATGGCATCATATCGAGAAATGCATTGTGATTAATGCATGCAAATGTTCTATTTCCGGTATTATCAGTGAATGTGTATGATTTTGTTCGGGTAATCTTCAGAAATTCATCCTTTTGGGGTGAAATAAGAATACAATACCTCATGATCCTGACAAGATCCTCCGCAGAGGTGCCATGGACGCCATTTTCGTCCTGGGCATCCAGACCATTTGGCGTGATAAAATATGTAGAATGGCAGCCTATCTCCTCAGCCTTTGCGTTCATCATCTCCGCAAAGTGCTGTACACTGCCACCGATATGTTCCGCTATGACTACAGCGGCGTCGTTGTAGCTCTCGAGCATCATGGCGTACAACATGTCTTCAAGTGTGTACTTCTCGCCGTCACGAACCCCAAGTCTGACCTCAGGCATCTTGGATGCATAGGATGAAGCTGTCACATCATCCGCCAGATTCCCGCACTCGATTGCAAGTATACATGTAAGTATCTTGGTCGTGCTGGCGTTGGGTCTGTGCTCATCACTACATTTGTCATATAGTATATCTCCAGTCTCCCCATCCAGCAGAATCGCATTTCTGGCAAATAGCTGTACATCCGCTGTATTGTCTTCCTCAGCATACGCTTTTATAAATATATTGTTACCAACGAGAAACTGTATTACCAGACTTGCTGCAGTCCAGGCTGCAACAAGCAACATAAACCGCCTTATGCGTGATCTTTTTCCTGTAGAAAACATATACATATACCGTCATATCCTCATAATATTGGTCATGATATTATATTACAGGAACATGTCTGTTATTCTTCGGATGTCGTATCTACACTGAGCGTGAAATCTGCTTCCTCCAGCGCTTCTTTCTTGAAGTCCTCTATCTTATCAGGGCTTATCATCGGAAGATCATTTGTCGATGACACTCCAAAGCATCTGAGGAATTCCTCTGTTGTTCCAAACATGATAGGTCGTCCAGGAGCATCAAGTCTTCCAACCTCCTGCACGAGATTGTACTCTATGAGCTTGTTTATGGCATGTACACATGAAACTCCTCTTATAGCCTCGATCTCGGGCCTTGTTATCGGCTGTTTGTATGCAATTATAGACAAAGTCTCAAGAACAACATCCGTGAGGGAAAGCTTCTTCGGTGTATTGACAACCTTGGCGAGAATTCCATAGTATTCGTTGCGCGTACAGAGCTGAAGCGAACCGTCAAGATCTATGATCCTGATACCCCTGTCGTTGTTGTTGTAATTATATATGATACCCTCAAGCTGCTTTGTAAGCTTCCTCTTGTCCATCTCAAGAGCTGAGGCAAGTCTGTCGATCGATACAGACTCACCCACTGAGAAAAGTATAGCCTCGATGGCGGATGTGAGATAATCGTCACTGTACTCCTTGTCCGTCCTGGCCTCCTCATTCTCTTCTGAAGGGGTATTTACTTCATCTATTTCCTCATTCTGTAAATCTTCGTTATTCATCGTTACCTCATCTCTATATAGTATCCAGAGAATCAATGATTATCTCTCCGAATATATCTTCCTGTCTGATCGCTATTGCGCCTATCTTCATAAGCTCAAGTATGGCAAGGAATGTGACTATGATATTCATCTTTGATGCCTGCATCTCAAGCAGTGTCCTGAAGTTTATGCCCTCCAGTCCTCTGACTTCTTCTCTTACCTCCGCCATCTTCTCCTCAAGGGAAATCTCCTCCCTCTCGATCTCTTTGAATTTGCTTCGTATCGGATCTACCTTGTCGACCTGCTTACGCATAACCGATTTGAATATCTCATTGAGCTTCTGGAGATCCACATCAGCCTTGGAGATCAACTCATAAGGATCGACCTCCTGCTTGACATTCTTCACCTCAGCCGGTATGGTCGCCTTCTTGAAAAATGCCTTGTTTCCCTCAATCTCCAGATCCTTCAGTTCACCGGCAGCATACTTGTACATCTTGTACTCAAGCAGTCGTCTGACGAGCTCTTCTCTAGGATCCTCTTCATCCTCAGGATCCTCCTCATCCTTCGGCAGGAGCATCTTGGACTTGATCTTGATCAGAGTCGCCGCCATGACCAGAAATTCGCTCATGACGTCAAGATCTTCTTCCTCCATATTGTTCACATATTCCAGATACTGCTCTGTGATAGTGACGATCGGAATATCGTATATATTGACTTTGTTTTTCTCTATCAAATGCAAAAGAAGATCCAGTGGGCCCTCAAATACATTAAGCTTTACATCTATCGCAGACATATGTACGTCTCCATCCTGAATTGATAACCACCATAATGTTCCATGCCCGGACAATCAAATGTCTAAGGCATCCACCAGAACACCTTAGACATTTTAACATAGCCTGCCATAAATATGCAATCTTATATTATTATGCACACCATTCCGCCATTTCCGTCATTTACGATCTTCTCCATGGTATTCTGAAGCTTCTGCTGACTCTCCGCACCTATCTTGCTGACCTTGTTGTTAAGTCCATCGTCAACGAGTTGTTCTATGGTCTTGCCAAATATATTAACTCCCCACATATCTCCATCATCGCTGTTGTCAGATATGTATGTGACAAGATCATCCGCCTGCTCCTTGCTTCCCACAAGAGGCATGATCTCGGTGGTGATATTCGCCTTGATCATATGTACCGATGGCGCGCTCGCCGATATCTTCACTCCAAATTTTCCTCCGGTCTTTATAACCTCAGGACTTCCGAGCTGGACATTCGACTTATCCGGCATAACGAGGCCATAACCTCCATTGTTCACCTGCTCAAGCGCTCCTATGACACTCACACAATACTTACGATTATCTGCCATGGATTTGAGCTCAGTGATAAAATCGTACTCGTTTGTTATATCTGCGCCCATCATATCTGACAGCATTGCGTAATAATAATTATCGCAGATATCGACGTCTATATTCACACATCCATCCGCCATATTTATGCTGGAACACTTATATCTCCTGACATATTCATTCTCAGGGTAGTCCATATGATCGATATCCCTCAGGCTGTCTGCAGCCGCCATTATCTGGACTGCATCACATATAACGCTGCTCTTGATCTCATTGTCATCATCGACAACCTCAAGCCATTTCGGTATCTCAAAATATATAGATGTGACAGGGAAGCTCATAAGAAGTTCTGTAAAAATATATGTAATATCCGATTCTCTGAGCTGCTCCACGTTTACCGGAATAACACTTGCACCATATGTATCGCTCATTTCTGCCGAGAGCGCAGCCGTCTGACTGCTGGATGGTTTGTCGGTGTTGAGAAGAATGACAAATGGCTTCCCAATGGCCTTCAGCTCATCAACAGTCTTCTGCTCAGCTTCAAGATAGCTCTCCCTCGGAAGCTCACCAAAGCTGCCATCCGTGGTCACAACAATCCCAACAGTTGAATGGTTATTTATAACCTTGTTTGTGCCTATCTCCGCCGCCTTGGAAAACGGAATGTCATAGTCAAACCACGGCGTTCTCACCATTCTCTCCTTGCCATCCTCAAACTGACCCTCGGCATCCTTGACGACATATCCCACGCAATCGATCATCTTTACCTTCATATCCAGATTGTCAGCAACATTGATTGATACAGCTTCCTTTGGTATAAATTTCGGCTCAGTCGTCATTATGGTCTTTCCTGATGCCGACTGCGGCAGTTCATCCTGTGCAAGCTGCCTGTCATTTTCCCCTGAAATGTTAGGAATAACCATCTGGTTCATAAATCTTTTTATAAATGTGGATTTTCCTGTTCTCACCGGTCCAACTACGCCGATGTATATTTCTCCGTTTGTTCTCGCCTTGATATCCTGATATACCTGATACTCCTCCATACATCCTCCTGACATGCTATTTATTTACATAATTATATTACTGTAAACACAATAGATCTACGGTCATTTTCTATATATAGCATATGAATGTAACTGCTGTTTTATGAACAAAAAAATCCCCCAGAATACAACCATATAAGGTGATATTCCCGGGGGACATGTCACAGCTTTGTATTACTTGCTGCTCTGATTATCTTTTCTCTTTTTAGATGCCACAATAACACCGCATCCGGCAAGACTTATTAAGAGCACAACTGCTATTGGTACAACAGGAGCTCTGTCACCAGTATCCGGCTTGTTCTTGTCCTCTGTTGTTATTTCAGTAGTCTCAGTTGTCTGTGTTGTCTCGGTTGTCTCTGTGGTTTCCGTAGTCTCGGTCGTTGTTGTCTTCTTATCAACCATTGTGATAGTAACAACAATATCCTCGCCAGCTGCAACCTTATCATCAGAAACTGTGAACAGTATATCATCAGCCTTGTCATAGCCCGAAGGAGCCTTAACCTCTATGAGTGCATAGATCTTGCCAATTACAAGTACATTGTTGACTTCATGCGCACTGCCATCTGTTACCCACTCATCAATGAGTTTTCCATCAGCATCCTCGAGTCGAAGTGTTGCGCCCTTTACAGGAACACCATCCTCATCTACTTTCTCAAAGCTGTATTTTACTGAAGGTTCAAGCCATGTAATGTTTCCATTCTCATCAACTCTGGCTGTGACTTTACCTGTGTCAGTATTAAAACCACCGTCAAATGATTCAACTGTAATCTTTCCGTTCTCATCTTTCTTGAACTTGATTGATATTGGCTGTTCAGATACATAGTATCCATCCGGCGCCTGTATCTCTCTGATCGTATACTCTGTGCCGATCAAAATACCGTCAAACTTGAGAACTCCGTTGCTGTCTGTTGTAGCCTTAGCGACAAGCTCTTCCTCACCATTCTCGTTCTCCTTGTAGAGTCCGTATACTGAATTTGGAAGCTTTATGCCATTGTTCTCCTCTGCAACCTTCTCTATCTTGAGATCTGTTCTAGGAAGATCATTTATCAGTGTGTTATCCTGAACACCATTTAACACTGCATAAGTGTCAATGTTTGCCTCTGTTACCTCTGCTGTGTAGACTGTGTTATCGATAATATAATCTCCGATAGTCTTACTCTCTTTTACAAGATACGTACCAATCTTAAGATCCTTGAATGTCACAACACCATTTACACTTGTTGCTGTCATTACAGGATTCTCACACTCTGTATCTGTACCCTCATAGAGCGCAAACTCTACACCATCAAGCATTTTTACATCATCAGGGTCTTCAGCACATGACTCCTTATAAAGTCCAGCCTTAGTGAACTTGACAGTACCAAGCTTGTAGGTATCAACGAACTCTACATCGGCTGTATTTCCACCAATAAGTGTTATTCCGGATGCCTCTGTTCCTTCACCGTCTATTCCATCCACAGTATAGCTGACTGTTACCGCTGCTCCATCATATGCATATGATGTTTCCTCAACTGTATATGTACCATCCGGCACATTTACAAGAGTTATCTCATACTTGCCATTTCCAAGCTTTGCAACCTCAGAGTCTGTAAGCTTTATGATCTTACTGTAGCCTGCATTGTTTGTAACATTGAACTTTACATTTGTCGCTGCATCATCTGCTGTAATATCTCCATTTATGGTCTTGGTAAGTTTTATAACATTTGGCTTGTATGTGTTTGTTATGTCATATCCAGTAACAGATGCCTTGTATCCCGAAACAGCATTCTCTGATACAGAATACTTGATCAGTGTTCCATTATCTTTGTACTTTGGTAAATCTGTAAAGCTGTAATTCCAGTCAGTATCTGCTGTAACCACGAGGCTCTTTATAACAGTACCATCTGCAAGAAGCTTAACTGTTATTGAATCTGGTCTCTGACCATCGTGATCATCGTCATCAACCCACGTCTTAGTACCTGATACATTGATCGTCTCAGGTGTGTGCTGATTGTCAACCACATATCCATCAGCTGCATTTCCTGTTATGACTGTTGTGTAACCATATATAGTTGTAGTCTCCTCAACTGTGTAGTCGATGGTCTGTCCATTTTTCTTCTCGTCAAGAGCATTCCATGTATGTGTCCAGTTATTTGCCTTGCTGAGTGTTACCCCAGAGCCAGCTACAACCTGTCCATCAGCCAGAAGACGAACCATTACGCTAGGTGTTCTCTTGCCGTCCTGGTTATCATTATCACTCCACTTCTTTGTAACTGATACACTTGTCTTTCCCGGTGTGTAACTGTTCGTGATATTATAACCTGTAACCTCACCTGTATATTCTGGTACATCAACCTCAGATACAGAATACTTGATCTGAATTCCACCATCTCTATACTTTGGAAGATTTGTAAAACTATACTCCCAGTTTTCTGCCTCGGTTACCGTCTTTGTAGCATATACGCTGCCATCTGCAAGAAGGTTTACCTTGATATTTCCAGGTCTCTTGCCATCCTGATCGTCCGCATCATCCCATGACTTGCTGCCGCTCACTGATGTCGTCTCTGGTGTATAGCTGTTCTTTATTGTGAATCCTGTCTCAGCATCGCCTGTGACTGTGGTTGTATATCCATCAATTGCGGTTATCTCTCTTACACTGTAGACGATATTCACACCACTCTTCTTGACATCAAGTCCTGCCCATGTATATGTCCAGTTGTTGTCAGCACTGAGAGTTGTTTCTGATCCAACAACAGGAGTTCCATCAGCAAGGAGTTCAACCTTTACTGAACTCTCTCTCTTGCCGTCCTGATTGTCGGCATCATCCCAAGCCTTTGTAACTGATACACTTGTCTTTCCTGGTGTGTAACTGTTCGTGATATCATATCCATTTACAAGTGTCTGATAATCCTCAACAGCATTTTCTGTGATACCGTATGTGATCTCGTTGCCACCTGCGTACTTTGGAAGATCTGTAAAGCTGTACTTCCAGCCGTTCGCAGCTGTAACTTCCTTATCAGCCACCTTCACTCCGTTTGCAAGAAGATTTACTGTGATCTTTCCTGGTCTCTTACCATCCTGATCATTTGCATCATTCCATATCTTCTTACCACTTATTGAAGTTGTCTCTGGTGTGTAACTGTTCTTGATGATATAACCGGTCTTCGCAGATCCTGTGATAACTGTTGCATATCCTTCAACCGATGTAATCTCTTCAACAGTATATTCAATAGGTGATCCATTCTTGTTGATATCAAGATCACTCCATGTATGACTCCAGTTGTTGGCATCACTGAGATCCACCTCAGAATCTGCAACTACGTTTCCGTCGGCAAGAAGTCTTACTTTTATATTTCTAGCTCTCTTGCCATCCTGGTTATCAGCATCATCCCAGGCCTTTGTAACTGATACACTTGTCTTTCCTGGCGTATAACTGTTCGTGATATCATATCCGTTGACAAGTGTCTGATAGTCCTCAACAGTATCCTCTGTGATGGTGTACGTGATTTTATTGCCATTTTTGTACTTTGGAAGATCCGTGAAATTGTACTTCCAACCATCTGCCTCAGTTACTTCCTTCGTAGCATATATGTCTCCATCTGCAAGAAGATTTACCGTAATCTTTCCTGGTCTCTTGCCATCCTGATCGTTTGCATCGTTCCAGGTCTTTGTTCCTTCTATATTGATCGTTTCAGGCGTGTGACTATTGGTAAATGTATATCCGTTTTCTGCGTCTCCTGTCACAGCTGTAGTGTATTCGGAAACAGCGTCCTCAGTTACTTCGTATGTTATCTCTGATCCATCTGCATATTTAGGAAGGTCTGTAAAACTAAACTTCCAGTCATTTGCTGCTGTGACTTCAAGACTCTTGATCTTTGTTCCGTTTGCAATCAGGTTGACTGTGATACTTGGAGGTCTGATACCATCCTGATTCTCACCGTCGTCCCAGATCTTAACGCCCTTTACTGATGTCGTCTCTGGTGTGTAGCTGTTCGTAACTGTGTATCCTGTTGTCATATCTCCGGTTATCACTGGAGTATATCCTTCAGTAATATCTGTTTCTTCTACAGTGTAAGCTATCGCAGCTCCATCCTTGTTCACGTCAAGATCTGTCCATGTATGTGTCCAGTTGTTATCTGCTTTTAATATAGTCTCTGAGCCATCTACTGCTATTCCGTTCGCAAGCAGCTGAACCTTTACACTCGTAGGTCTCTTTCTGTCCTGATTGTTTGCATCATCCCAGCTCTTTGTGACTGATACACTTGTCTTTGCCGGTGTATATGTGTTTGTAATGTTATATCCGTCTATTACAGTAGCATAATCACCGACCGCATCCTCTGTAATGGTATAAACTATCTTGTTGCCACTGCTATACTTTGGAAGATCTTTGAAACTATACTTCCAGTCTTCCTCAGCTGTAACAGTCTTTGTCTTGTATAACTGACCATCCGCAAGAAGATTTACAGTTATGCTCTCAGGTCTCTTTCTATCCTGATTGTTTGCATCATCCCATGTCTTTGTACCAGCTATATTGATGGTCTCTGGTGTGTAGCTGTTGGTTATTACAAATCCTGTCTTGGCATCACCCGTGACCTTCTTCGTATATCCGGTTACTGTAGCTGTCTCATCTACTGTATAACCTATAGCTGTACCGTTCTTATAAACTGCAAGATCTTTCCATGTATACGTCCAGTTGTTGTCCTCTTTAAGAGTTACCTCTGAACCGGCAACCTCTGTGCCATCAGCAAATAATTTGACAGTGATTTCTTTTGCCCTCTTGCCGTCCTGATTTCCAGCGTCATCCCAGATCTTCGTGACATTGACATCTGTAGTCTCTGGAACATGTGTGTTTGTAATATCATAACCATTTGGAGCTGCTGTATATCCCTCCACACTGTCCTCTGTGATGGTATACTTTATCTCCTGACCATTGCTGTACTTTGGAAGACCTGTAAAGCTGTACTTCCAACCTTCTGCCTCTGTAACAGTCTTTGTCTTGTAAGTCTGACCATTTGCAAGGAGATTTACTGTGATGCTCTTAGGTCTCTTACCATCCTGATCATTTGCATCATTCCAGGTCTTTATTCCATCGATATCTATCGTCTCAGGTGTATGACTATTGGTAACAGTGAAACCTGTCTTGACATCTCCTGTAACTTCAGCCTTATATCCTGGCACATTGCTTGTCTCTTCAACAGTATATGTTATATCCTTACCGCCGGACTTAAGTGGAATATCGTTCCATGTGTTTGTCCAGTTGTTATCGGCATTCAGTGTTACTTCTGAATCTGCAACATCTGATCCATCAGCAAGGAGCTTGACCTTAACACTGGTTTCTCTCTTGCCATCCTGATTATTGTTATCATCCCAAACCTTTGTCACTGAAATGCTTGTCTTACCAGGTGTGTAGCTGTTGGTGATGTTATATCCATCTATCAAAGTTGTATAATCTTTAACAGCATCCTCTGTTATTGTATACATGATCTCTGATCCGTTGTCATACTTAGGAAGATCTGTGAAACTGTACTTCCAGTTATCATTCTTTGAAACCTTCTTTGAAGCAACCTCATTGCCATTTGCAAGAAGTCTTACTGTAATCTCAGAAGCTCTCTTTCCGTCCTGATTATCTGCATCATTCCATGTCTTTGTTCCGCTGATATCAATTGTCTCAGGTGTATGACTGTTGGTGATGACAAATCCAGTCTTCACGTCGCCGGTTATCTTGGTATCATAACCCGCAACCGCATCCTCTTTAACGGTATAAGCTATCTCATTGCCGTTATCATCGTACTTTGGAAGATCAGCAAAGCTGAAATTCCAGTTACCTGACGCATCAGGGGTAACCGTCTTACTTGCGACCTCAGTCGTTCCATTCATAAGACGGACTTTAATATCCTCAGCTCTCTTGCCATCCTGATTATTATTGTCATCCCAAACCTTGGTTCCACTTACCGTGATAAATGCCTTGTATTCATTCGCCACAGTCACAAGTGATGATGACGATGATGAAATAACAACATCCGCAGCCGTATTGCCTGTTGATGAACCTACAGTATATGTAACTTTATGTGTATATCCATCAAACGCTGCACTTGTCTCTGTTACAGTGTATTTTCCATATGGAGCATTATTGATAACGTAGCTTCCTAAGTAAAACTGATCATATGTTACGATTGTAGGTCCCTTGTATCCCTCAGGGCCTGATATTGTAAATGTGATCTGCTTCTTCTGTGCATCTGTAAGCTTTGTATCATCGAGGTCTCCGCTGAAGAACTTCGTGATAACAAGGCTTCCAACATTCAGCTTGTTTGTGATCGTTGCAGCGGTAACTACATCGTTCTCATCCTTTGTGAGCTGAACATCGCTTGTATATCCTTCTACGTCATCCTCATCTACAGTGTAGTTGATAAGATTGCCATCGGCATCCTTCTTATCAAGATCTGTAAATGTTCCACTCCAGTTATTTGAATCATTGAGTGTAAGTGTCTTGTCAACGATCTTTGTTATATTGCCCGCCGCATCCTCTGTGGCAAGTGTAACTTTGATGTTCTTTGGTCTTGCTGACAGAATGTTGTCGCTGTCATCCCACTTCTTGGTTACAGGAATATCGATCGTCTCATTTGTCACCTTTGTGTTGGTGTTCGTGATGGTGATCGTTCCGGTTGCTGTTCCATTATTACTTATTGTGACCTGGTAATCAGCATTATCGAAATCCTCTTCTGCAAAGTAGTAGAGGTAGTTGCCATTTGCATCAGCTACTTTAAGCTCTATCTCATCGCTTGTCCACTTATTTGCACTATTTAAGGTAATTGTCTTTACAACAGGATCTGTGTTCTTGTCGTAACTTGATGGATTAGTTGATGCATAGATCTTAACTGTTATACTGTCAACCGGAATATCCTTCAGTGTTCCACCTGCAGCATCCTTCCATACCTTTTTAACAGTTATCTTTCTGTTCTCAGGAGTGTTATCTACTGGCAGTGTATAATCCTGTGAACCTTTGCTGTCAAGGACTATGTCTGAGATAGAATCAGTTGTCACCTCAGCAGGTTTCGGTCCTGTCAGGCTGGATGAGATATTGTTCTCATATATGTATATAGGATCTGTGAGCTTCTCATAACCCTCTGGTGCTTACACCTCTATAAGCTTGTAATAGTAATTATAATACAAACTTGATAATGTAAGTCTTCCCTGTTCGTTAGTTACTCTTTCCTCATCGCTTCCAGGTACCATGAGATTCCAGTTAGTGTCTGCACTGTTGTTTGGATCACCATATCTGTAAAGCGCAAACTTCGCACCAGCAAGCTTGATTCCTGTCATTATAGAGTCAGTTTTTATTATCGAAAGATTAAACTGCTCTGTATCAGTTCCCATTGATGAATCCTGATCATTGATGTTCGTGTCCGTTGATGACGAATCTGCCGAACTTGTAGATCCAAGAATACCAACGCTGTTCTTAACATCCGCTGTAAGCTTACCTGTATATACAAGAGTATATGTATACTTCAGAATAAACTTTGTCTCATCCGGCATGGTGAGTGTCAGTGTAGACATCTTAGCTGTCGTATCATCTGCATATGTATAGCTGTATTTGTCCGCCGGAACTTCAGCGCCTGTATCTGCGTACAGAAGCTTAAACGAACCATCCTTGATAAATACTCTCTTTACTGCATCCGCATTGCTGTAGTCATACTTGTCAACTACAGTTATGGATCCTGTATTGCCAAGAGCCTCACCCTTCTCATTGATATGCACAGTATATTCAATACTGTTGGTGTCATTATCATAGTTTCCTGCAGTTTTGGTAATATTCGGTCCAGTCACAGTAACCTTTGCGCTGTCATCCTTGGTCTTAGTTGAACCGTCGGTTCTGACAACTGTTGCCGAACAATTGTTGGTGAATTCCACGTCACTGCCACCAACAACGGATGATATATCCTTTGTGACCTTGACTGCATAGTAGACAACAACCTTGACATTTCTGGTATAAAACTCAAGTGACTTTATGTCAAAACTAATACTGTTGCTTGCCACATTAAAGTTCTCTATATAATTATTTGCACCTATCTGAGGTCTCGTCTTATTATCTGCATAATAAGAAACAAAATATATTCCAGCATGGCCAATAGTCTCTCCTACACCCTCTGGAAGCATATCACTCTTAAGGTATGTAGTATCGAGCTCAGTTCCTGCAGGAAGTGTATCTGTAAAGGAAAGTCTGTCTCCATCTCCATACGCAAAGTCACCGTTGAGAACTACCTTATATACGAACACATTGTTAGCCTTGTCATATACTACAATGCTTTCTTTCTCATCAGTACCATTAGTGTAGCTGTACTTCTCTACAACAGACCCCTTCGTTATTCCAGATACAGGATGTGAATCCTGTGATGTCTTGGATGAACCATCAATAGTAAGAGTACCCTTGTTGACTGCCGTATACTTGCTGTCAGACTTTACTGTCGTATTATATGTGATAACATAATCTATCGGGGTCTCCTCCGTGCCTGTTATATCTCTGAGGAATTCTATTGTATATCCTATTATGTAGTTATCAGATGATGCCGGAACATCTGCAACGCTGTCAATAGTTGAAAGCGTTGGTGCCCATACATTTGAGAAGTCAGCGTATGTTACCTTTACCTTGTAGTCAACTCCCTCTGTGAGGCCAGCTATTGTAAGTCCGTTTATCTGATCTGCCGTAAAGTAATGCTTTGGAAGTGCTCCATTATCATATGTTACAGAGTCAGTATATGTATCATTCGCATTGAGCTTGTCAACGCCAGATATTGTAGACTTCCATGCAAGGGTATATGTATCATCGTTCTCCGTCTCTGATACGAATTCCTTCTTTACTGAATCACCGGCCACCTCTACAGTCGCCTCGGCGCTGTCCGTAACTCCGTTCTTCTCTATTGTCGCTACATTCTTATAAACATCAGTCAGCTTATCAAGCTTGGATGAATCTGTTGTGTAGGTGAACACGATCTTGGATTTGTTCTCTGTCACATCAACCCTTGAAGTTCCATCCGTCAAATAAAGTTTACCATTCTCTTCCACAAAGCTTGCAGGAAGATTGATAGTGGTTGAAACATCTGTGTCATTTATGGATACGCTGCACGTCTTTTCGTCTGTGAGCTCTGTCCCATTCTTTGTGAGTATATCCGATACTGACATTCCTGTCAGATTCTTCTTCTTATCCGCATTCACGGTTACTGTCCATGTTATGGTTGACTTGTCACCTGACAGTGAACCGGTCTTACTTATGGATGCTGTAGACTTGCCGGCATTGTACCATGTACTGCTGTCGTTATCAGTATGCTCGTCATGTGAATCATCTGACACGTCTACACAATTCTTATTGTGTACATTTATGCTTCCGATGTCATCGGCAATATCTGAGACAATAACCTCGTATGTGATCTCATACTGTGAATTAGCGTCAAGCTTCGGAAGCTTTCCATTTATAACTGTTTCACCATTTCCTATGGTTCCTGTTGCAGGAGTCACATATCCATTTGCTGTGACATTCGTGTACTGTCCGTTGCTGTCCTTGAGCTTGCATGTAACATTCTGTACTGTTCTCTTGGCATCAGATCCAAGTTTTGAGTCAAGTTCATTTGCAAGAATATCATCAAGTGTAATATCACCATCGCTTCCATACTCAGAACTTACTATAACCTTGTATTTGTAAACTATCTTGTGATCGTCAGGATCAATGCTCACACCATCTGAGGATTTTGTAACCTTGAGATCTGTGGCACCATCCTTCACATATTTGTAGCCCTTGTTGGTCTGATCCTTATCATCAACCTTTGAATTCTTAGCCTCTGCAATATTGCTCTGGTTCAGATTGATCACGTCCTGAGAAAGATCATCGACTTTACTCTTTACTGTATAGGTTATCTTATATGACTCCTTTGCTCCGAGTGCAGGAAGAGTTCCTTCTATACTAGAGGTACTACTGTTATATGTGAGTGATGAGCTGCAGTCTGTGTTGTCAGACTTGATCACCTTTATATCTGTAACTTCAGGTATGACACCTGCTATGTCGTTGGCTATAACATCACTAAAGTTCAGATCCTCACTGGCACTTCCATGATTGGATGAAACTTCTACGGTATAGTCAAAGTATACATATCCATCCTTAGGATCTGTAACTCTACCCTCGGATGCGGTCTTCTTCACATCCACATCAGGCTTGAAATCCACATCCACAGTCACAATCACAGTGCTTGTGAATTTGTTCTCGACCTGGTTTTTCTCATTGTACTTTGTGAGATCCATATCGATCCACGCCTTGAAGAAAGCCTTGAGCTGGGCTCCCCCCTCGAGTGCTGTATGATCGATCGTCGCAGTAAGGACTCCGTTCACAACTGAATACGAACCGATCCTGTTACCACTTCCATCAGTTATATTCTCATTCAGAATATCGGAATTAAACTTTATGGTATCCGGCATCGTATAAGTAAATGTTGCATCTTCACCAGACTCCACTATGCTATTAACAACATTTTCCGGAAACACTATATCCATAGACATCTGGATATCTACACCGGCTTTTGTAGGATCATTTGGATCTACAGGAAGCGGCGTTGTGGACGGTCTGGAACTGCTACCATATATATTACCTGCTTTATCAGCAATCGTAGCTCCAGTAATATAATCTTCAAGATTTCCGGTTACTGCTGCACTCGACAGCATTGCTATCGAATCAGTAGCCGTGGCGTATGCGTCTCCCCCTCTCGTCTCGGCCGCATTGGACCAACTATAATTAGAAGGCGAAATCAACGTAGTTATCATAACTACCGCCAGCAGCAGTGCTATAAGCTTTTTCGTAGTTTTTGCCATTGTAATACCTCTTTTCTAATTATTTTTCGACTTACACACTTGCTTTAAATTTATCATAACACATGGTAATTGTAAACAGTTTGTGAACAAAAAGAACAGTTTTCTGTTGCTTTTTTGTTCACATTTACTTTATCGTTTAATTATTAGGTGATTTTGTACTACTATTCTTCGGCAGCATAATCTATCGAAATA
>ENA-OZSN01000120-OZSN01000120.1-human-gut-metagenome-genome-assembly--contig:-NODE-120-length-20550-cov-5.309685_pt1 | contig 20550 bp, 8 predicted proteins | sample MGYA00244126_ERZ653974 | MGnify/ENA primary metagenome ERZ653974 (study PRJEB26926, sample SAMN06164524) | human gut metagenome | biome: ENVO:00009003; feature: ENVO:2100002; material: ENVO:00002003... | reverse complement strand
TACGAGATGAGCGCTAGTCTCGTGGGCTCGGAGATGTGTATAAGAGACAGGCTCAGGTATTTCTGAAATAAAATATCAATCCTTATGTGACACGTTTAGAGATTATGTGGAGCTTATAGAAGACTGGATATTATGTGATGGTATGAAAATCAAGGAAATTATTTCATCCTCAGAATATACAAAGCTTGATAAAAAATTGCAAGATCAGTATGCGGATCTTCTGAAGAATCAGGTTTCCAATAATGTTGAAATATATTATCATGACAAATTATTACGACACCATTCAATAGGGCAGCGTGCGTCAGCTCTTATATTGTTTATACTCATGCAGTCTGATAATGATATTATTCTTATAGATCAGCCAGAAGATGATTTGGATAATAAAATTATTTACGATGAAGTAATTACAGCAATTGCGAAAAAGAAACAAGATATACAATTTATTTTTGCTACGCATAATGCTAACATTCCTGTGCTGGGTGATGCTGAAAGAATTTTTGTCGTTGAATATCAAGATACAACGATTGACATATCACAAGGGAATATTGACCTGAAATCTACACATAAGCAAATTGTAGATATTATGGAAGGTGGAGAGGAAGCATTTGATAAAAGGCAATTAATTTATACTTCATGGAAATAGGTTGCATAGATGATCAGATTAAAAAATCAAGTACAAACAAATAAGTATATTCCATCTTGGGCGTAATTTAAGTTTCGCTAAGTTTCACTCATATAGGTGTCTGAGGAAAATTTAATAGGAAAAACATGAAAAAAGCACTGAAAACCGTTGGATTATTGGTTTCACAGTGCTTTTTCTTTTACTAAAGAGAAAAAAAGCAGTGAATTTAAGTTTTGCTAAGTTTCACTGAGTTCTGATTTTGCAGAGCGCCATTGTTTCTTAGGTTCAAACTCTCCGCATCCATCACAGGTATAAGGCCAGTTGAGTTTCCATTCAAAATATTCATCTCTGGTAATCTTACCGGATTTCAGCTCATCCATCCGAACTACCCATTCTTTCAGAAAATCATTCAGAACCCCATAATCAAACCACATACAGACAGGTGCATGAGCCGGCCAGTTATCATTGTCATGGTAGTAAACGGAAGTGTCTGCTACTTCATTGCATTTTTCACCGGGAAATTTCCGAGAAAGAAACAGATGCAGGGCAGATGGATTAAATTCATCCAGCCAGAAAAGATAATAGAGGCAGAAATTTAAAAACAGTTGAATACCAGCGTCCGGATGGACGTTATGAGTATCGCTACAAGGATGAAATTACCGGAAAGCGTAATTCGGTTTATGCAGCTGATCTGGCGAGTCTGCGAGAAATGGAAAAGAAGATCAATAAGGATATGGATGATCTGCTTATTACAGACGCATAAGTCAAGAAGCTGACTGTAAATACGTTGTTTGAGCGATACATGGCAACAAAGAATATCAAGGAAAGAACGAAAAAGAATTATATCCGTATGTGGGACTATCGGATACGAAATACTTCGGGAAACATTCGTGTTGTGGATTTTAAGACATCTCACGTAAGGACGTTCTTTTCCGCATTGTTAGATGAAGGACTGGCACACAGCGCGATCAAAGGTCTTTATGGTTTATTGAATCCAAGTTTTGAACTGGCAGTGGAAGATGGGATTATCCGTAAGAATCCGGTAACAGGAACTCTTGGAGATTATGGGGCTCCGGCAAAAGAGAAAGAAGCGCTGACACTGGAACAGCAGGAAAAACTTCTGAAGTTTGTGGAACAGAGTAATGTAGAGATTGGTGGACGCAGTGGATTCATCTTCAATACAAAGCATGGACGTCCGATCATGCCGGCGGGAGTGAACAGCTTTCTGAAAAATATTGTCAATGCCTATAATAAGAAAGAAAGCAAACTGGCAGAATAAGAGAAGCGAGAGCCGGAGCTGATGCCTCCTATTTCATCGCATACCCTTCGTCATACGGGATGTACCAGACTGGGTGAGAATAATGTCAATCCCAAAGTTATGCAGTATGTGATGGGCCATTCAGATGCACAGATCACAATGAATGTCTACAATCATATTGCAGAGAAGTCTCACATGGAGAATGAGATGTCTAAAATGAACCTGCCAGAAACTGTACCTGCTGTGGTATAAACCATAAGTCGTTGTCGTAAAAATGTGGTCAAACCAAGAAAATTGAGTGCGAAAGCAAGTGAAAAATCCCTGTGAAGCCCATAAAATAAGGGCTTCACAAATTCTTCACAAAATAATTAGCACTCAATACTTGACATTGCTAATAAAGAGGACTATAACATAGTCAAAGATAAGAAAAGGATAGCACAACCGGTGGTGCACATGACCGTTTGACATATGCACTGCAGATTTCTGTTATATAACATTTTAGGAAAACAGAAAGGAAGTGTTCAAAATGGATAAAAACCCAAAGCATCCATTGAAGAAAAAGAAAGTAGTTCAGAAGGTATATGCGACAGCAAATCATAACGCTGCAGCAGCTGAAGAACCAGCTACACCAAAGTCAAAAAAGCATAAGTAGTGATATGAGATGAAAGTCCCCCGTATCTGCGAAAGGCAGGTATGGGGGATTTTTTTATAAATTGCGGATTTGTACGGCTACATATCCGCAATTTATAAAAACATCCGCAATATATCAATTGCACTTTGATATATTGCGGATAATATTGTATAATATGCGTAATAAGGAGATATAGAATATAGAGGTGATGTTTGCCAGGATGTTGTCAGATGATTGGAGATGTGAAAATGAAAAGTTGTAAGCAGATAGCGCGGGAGTGGAATTTGTCAGAACGGACCATAAATGATCTGTGTAAAAAAGGCAAGATAAGTGGCGCGATAAAAAGTGGAAGAAGATGGCAGATCCCAGATAATGCGGTAAGACCAGAGGATGGCAGAGTTTCCAATAGAAGGTACATAAAGAAAAAAGATACTTGTGAAAAGAAATCATTACCAATTGGTATTTCAGATTATGTAAGGGCACAGTCGGAGTATTATTATGTTGATAAAACTATGCTGATAAAGGAGTTTCTAGACAGAAAACCGCTGGTATCATTATTTACTAGACCCAGGAGATTTGGAAAAACTTTAAACATGGATATGTTAAGAGTGTTTTTTGAGATATCAGATGATGACACCTCCAGATATTTTAAGGATAAAGCAATCTGGAAGTGCGGTGAAGAATACCAATCTCATCAGGGAAAATATCCTGTTATATTTCTTACTTTTAAAGATGTGAAATTCGATACATGGGAGGCTACAATTGGAAAGATAAGAGGGCTTGTCCAGGAGGAGTATGGAAGGCATCAGGAGATTATAGACAGTGATAAGATATCGGCCTATGAAAAAAAATACTTTGAGAAAATGCTCGATGGAACGGCAAATGAGGTAGAACTTACGTCTGCGCTTGATAAATTGTCCAAAATGCTGGATGCTTATTATGGTAAAGCACCTGTAATCATTATTGATGAATACGATACACCGATACAGGAGGGGTACGCAAAGGACTTCTATGAAGAGATTATAGGATTTATGAGAAATTTCTTTTCGGGAGCATTTAAGGATAATAAGAATCTTTCATTTGGCTTTCTGACAGGTATTCTTAGGATTGCGCAGGAAAGCATATTTAGTGGACTTAACAATCTTACTGTCAATTCTGTTATGGATGATGAGTATGACAGGTATTTTGGATTTACCAGTGAAGAAGTAGAAACTATGCTTGGGTATTATGGTGTGCCTGAAAAGAAAGCAGAACTCGCGGAATGGTATGATGGATATTTGTTTGGAAACGAAGAAATATATAATCCTTGGTCGGTTATTAATTATATTTCCAGAGACTGTAAACCTCAGGCGTATTGGGTAAATACTGGAAAAAATGAAATACTTGACGATGTTTTGAAAAACGCCACAGATGATATTTCTGAAAGTTTATATTCATTATTACAGGGGAAAAGGGTCATTGCGAAAATTGATCAGAATGTTGTATACAGATCACTGGCAGAGGATCCGGCAAATATCTACAGTTTGTTGCTGGTGGCAGGATACTTGAAAACTCCTCAAAAAGAACTCCAGGCAGACGGCTCATATCTATGTGAGGTTTCTATTCCGAATAAAGAGATAGCGGCGGTCTATAAAAGCGAAATTTTGTCACATTTGCTGCAGGTCGGTGCAATCACCCGGACAACTGCTAATAAAATAGCTGAAAGTCTGTATGCCAATGATTTCGTAAAATTGGAGCATGCAATAGGCGAGTATATGGATGAGGCAATAAGCTTTTATGATGCTGGGGCGGAAGGATTCTATCACGGATTAGTTCTTGGGCTTATAGCTATGATGGATAATCAGTATAAGATCAAATCCAACCGGGAGTCAGGTGATGGAAGATATGACATATGCATGTTCCCAAGGGGTGAAAGATATCCAGGTATAATAATGGAACTTAAGTGGAAGAAGAATCTGGGAAAAGATGCGCTTGACAAATTGGCCGATGAAGCTCTGTATCAGATTAGTGACAGAAGATATGATGTTCAGATGGCAAGGGATGGAATCAAAAAGATATTGAAGATAGGCATAGCTTTTTCGGGGAAAAGCGTATGTGTGGAAAGCGAAAACAGTAATATATCTATATAGAAAGGATGGTGCAGGATGAGCTACGTAGAATTTAAAGATGTTAAGAAGGTATACAAGACAGGAGAGGTGGAGATCAATGCTCTCCGTGATGTGGATTTTGAGATAGAAAAGGGAGAGTTCTGTGTCATAGTCGGAGCCTCCGGTGCGGGCAAGACTACTATCTTGAATATACTTGGCGGTATGGATACTCTGACAAGCGGCAGCGTGAAGCTGGATGGCAGAGAGATATCAACTCTGAATAAGAGACAGCTCACGGCATACAGAAGGTATGATGTGGGATTCGTGTTCCAGTTCTACAATCTGGTACAGAACCTTACAGCACTTGAGAACGTGGAGCTGGCGGCACAGATCTGTAAGGAACCGCTGGATGCTGCAACGGTTCTGAAGCAGGTGGGACTTGAGGATCGTATGGCGAACTTCCCGGCACAGCTCTCAGGTGGTGAGCAGCAGAGAGTTGCCATAGCAAGGGCGCTTGCAAAGAATCCAAAGCTTCTGCTCTGTGATGAGCCGACCGGAGCTCTGGATTACAACACAGGCAAGGCTGTGTTGAAGCTCCTTCAGGATACATGCAGAAATACGGGAACGACAGTTATAGTCATAACGCACAACCAGGCACTCACAGCCATGGCGGACAGAGTCATCACGGTTAAGAGCGGAACTGTGGAGAAAGTGGTTATGAATGATAACATCAGGAACGTTGAAGATCTGGAATGGTAGGTGGCCTATGAAATCAATGATGAGACGCACGACATTTCGTGAGATAAAAAATACATTTGGAAGATTTGCAGCCATCATGGCGATCATAGCCCTGGGCGTGGGATTCTTCTCGGGTCTCAAGATGACGAAGCCGGACATGATGAATACCATATCGAATTTCCTTGACAAGGGAAATTTCTATGATCTGCATCTTCTGTCAACTCTTGGATATACGGATGATGACGTGGATTCATTTGCCGGGGAGAAGGATGTGCTGTACGCTGAGGGCGGTTATAGTCTGGACGTCCTATACAAGAACCAGGGTGAAAATGACAGGGTGTTGAAGACTATGTCAGTTCCGGAAAACATCAATAAACTGAGTCTTGTGGACGGACGCATGCCGGAAAAGGAAGATGAATGTGTTGTAGATGCCAAGATGGACAGTATAAAGATAGGTGATGTCATAGAGGTGGCAGATGACGATGCAGCAGAAGGTGAGGACAGCAGTACACAGGATATCCTTAAGGTGAAGAAATTCACCGTTGTCGGAACTGTCAACTCCCCTCTTTATATTAATTTTGAAAGAGGCACCACAACCCTTGGAAATGGTAAGATCGCGGGCTTTGTATATGTCAGCCCTGAAGCATTTGACAGTGAATGTTACACCGATGTATATGTGAAATTTGACAGAGAGTTTGATCTGTATGCCGATGAGTATGAAAACTATATAGACGACAGGAAAGACGAATGGGAGTCAATATGTAAGACCAGTGTACTGGACAGATATAAGGATATCCTCATGGCAAAGGGTATGACGGAGGATATGGTGAAGGACATAACGCTGGATGATGCAGATGGTGTGAATTATTACATACTCGGCAGGGAGACGAATATCGGATATGTCTGCTTTGAGAGCGATTCAGACATAGTGAATGGAGTTGCAAAGGTATTTCCGGTATTCTTCATATTGGTTGCCGTGCTCGTGTGTATGACTACCATGAACAGGATGGTTGAGGAGCAGCGCTCTATGATAGGTATGCTGAAGGCTCTAGGCTATGGCAAGGCGGCGATCATGGGAAAATATATGATCTATTCGGGAACTGCGGCTGTAGTAGGATGTGCAGGTGGATATCTTATAGGTACATATGTATTTCCGGAGGTTATCTGGTATGCATATCATATGATGTATATACATATGCCGCTTGAGAGAACCACAGACTGGACGCTGGTTATTGGCGTGCTGGCAGCATCCCTTTTGTGCACTGTAGGTACAACTTGGTTTTCCTGTAGATACGAGCTTTCTGAGACTGCGGCAAGTCTTATGAGGCCTAAGGCTCCGAAGCCGGGCAAGAGGGTGTTCCTTGAGCATATCCCATTTATATGGAAGAGACTGAAATTCCTGAGAAAGGTAAGTGTCAGAAATGTATTCAGATATAAAAAGCGTTTTTTTATGATGATAATAGGAATAAGCGGCTGTACTGCGCTGCTGCTCACAGGCTTTGGAATAAATGATTCCATAAGCGGATTTGCGGACAATCAATATGGGGAGATACAGGTCGGAGATGGAGTGATAACGCTGAATACATCGATTGCGGGTGATAGAGAAGATGAGCGCTTCAGTAGTCTGAAAGACCGGCTGGAGGAGGATACCTCCTGCTATGATCTCGTCAGTGAATCTACCTGGGATCTGGTTCATGATGGCGGCGTAAAGTCTGTGAACATGGTCATCATGGAAGAACCTGAGCACGTCGACAGATATATGAAGTTTGCGGATAAAGATGGTGCGGAGATAGAATATCCGGGCAAAGGGGAAGCTGTGATCAATACTGCGCTGGCAGAACAGTACGACCTCAAAACAGGCGATGTAATAACGGTCAGAGACAGCGAGATGAAAGAGATAAGAGTTTCCGTATCAGGCATATTCAGGAATCATGTATACAACTATGTGTATATATCACCTGAAACATATGAGGATCAGATGGGGGAAGCACCTCAGTACAAATCGGTGTACTTCAATCTTGAGGAAGGCGCAGATTCGCACGAGATATCTGCTGATCTTATGGGTGATGCAGCAACAGCGTCAGTGACTATCAACAAGGATATGAAGAACAGGATATCTAAGATGATGGAGAGTCTGAATTATATAGTAATTGTAGTCATACTCTCGGCTGGTGCGCTTGCATTTATCGTTCTCTACAACCTGACAAATATCAATATCACAGAGCGAATCAGGGAGATAGCAACCATAAAGGTTCTGGGATTTTTCAAAAACGAGACTTCAGATTATGTGTTCAGGGAGAACAGAGTCCTGACGACATTCGGGATCGCTGTGGGACTTGTGCTTGGAGTGTTTTTGCATGCATTTGTCATAGGACAGATCAAGGTGGATATGGTCGCATTTGATACATATATAGCGCCGATGAGCTATGTGTACAGTATCGTTCTGACATTTGTGTTCAATTTCCTTGTCAACAGAGTCATGTCAGTCAAGCTTGATAAGATAAATATGGCGGAATCGCTTAAGTCGGTGGAATGATCCTTTCATATATGGCATGTAACAGAATAGTTTAGATGTTTATTACGATCCACAGGGCGTACAGTATAGACGGTACGTTCTGTGGATTTTTTTGCAAAAAAGTTGTTTTTACCTCCTGTTACTAGCCTTTTGGTTAGTGTACATGGAAAAACACAGCAATTATAATTGTAAATATATTATTGATACCAGAATGTGGCAGCTTAAAACGGCTGGTGTTCATGGCTGGTTTTTTTAGTGAAAGGGAGGAAGAAATTATGAGAAAGAGGGCGATAAGCTGGGCGCTGACGGCCAGTATGGTGCTATCTATGCTGTCCGGATTTATTCCCGGACAAAAAGCATACGCGGCGGACAGCTCGAAGAAAACAGGCAAGACGGTGGTCGAGACGGAGATTGACGAAAGTACATACAAAGCTCTGGGCCTCAGCACCGATATAGACAAAAGCAAAGCTGCGGTGCCGTATGACAAGGATAATATATCTACATTTGCAGAGGTGAATGAGGTATACGTTGCGGCAAACGGCAATTACAGAAACAAGTACACTGTGCGAGACGGATTTGACAGGATTGGAGATTTCAAGGACAGGACTACAAAGGTAAACAGCAGCCTTGGCAATCTGTACGGAGCGTATGGTTTCTATGATCTTGGCAAAGATAATGTGAAAGTGGAACACGGCGGATCGGGAGACAGTAACATAAGTAGCAACATGGGAAATGTTCTAAAAAAGGACAGTAATGGTTTTAACGGCCTGTATGCGACAAGCGTTGCATTTGATGGAGGCGACGGAAAAACCAACTACGTTGCGGAGCTAAGAGTACATGGAGATAAAGTATTCAGTCCAGCTGGATGGAAAAGTATTAAAACTGTCATAGACGGCAAGGAGTACCGCGGAAAGATAGATGTGAGTATTTTCAAGATAGCAGCTGATGGTACAAGATCTTCAATTGCTACGCTTACCCCTACTTTAAACAAGAATTCTACATATGGCGATGGACTTTTGTATTTTATCAGAAGATACCAGCAGGAGCTGGATGCGATGTTTGAGATCGAAAAGGCCGATCTGAATGGAGATGGCTTTGAAGATCTTCTCGTATACTGTGGAACTTACGAGGATAGAAATATAAACGATCAGAACATACGCTATGCCATAGTCGATGTATATTATGGCAAGGGAAACGGCAGGTTCACAAAGGGAAATAATATAAGCATACCGGGCGGGCTTGCATCTAATTATGAAAGTGGAACGGATGGATCGTGGTGTGATTATGGAATAGGAAGAGCTCCTGTGGTAACTCTGGCCGGCGGTGATCTGGAGCAGGATGGCCGGGATGAGGCCGCGGTTGCCGTATCTGGATCAGTTCTGAATTACAACATGGCAAAGGCAGGTCATATGACCGTCTATACATATAAAGACGGCGGACTTGTCCCTATAGAAGGTCTGAATGAAGTGTCACTTGGAGACACAGATGGCAGAAAACAGAACTATGGAATGTATGCTGCAAATTGTGCATTTGGCCGGTTTAAGTATCCTGGATCAGGAGCCATGGTCACAGGACTTATAGTTGGTGGATATTATTCGAGCAATTCTCAATATGTGCAGAGGGAATATGAAGCCACGCAGGCTGCATACAGATACGTATACTACGATAGTCTGACGGATAATTATGTGTTGTCAGATTATCATACGAGAAGCCTGGGGACTAAGAGTAAAGAAATCGTGAAATATCACGAGGTTAAAAGTAACGAATATTACAGACCTGTGAATGCACCTATGGCGCTTGCGTGTGCAGACCTTAAGGGCATGAACGGCAATAATGAAAATGACAGTGTGCTTTTTGGCGCAGAGGTATATGCTTTCTCACTGGAAGATGGCGGAATAACAGGTTCGGAGATAGGAAGCATGAGTATATGTACCGACCAGCGCAATCAGGGCAACGACAAGAAGAAAAAAGATCAGGTGTGGATCGGCGATGTCAGGGTTGGCTGTGTCGATAAGGATGCCAAGGGGAACAATTACAGACAGAGTTTTGTGTGCGTTGTGGGAGTGCACAGAGAGAAGAAACTCAATGATAAAGATGATTATTACTGGCTGGACATAGCGACATTTTCTATGGATGGCGGCAGCCCATACAGCAGTCAGGAGGGTGTAGTATGCCAGTCGAACAGCAGACAGGATATGTATGGAACATTTGTTTCACTGTGTCTTCCGGATATTGATAATGACAGTGTGCGGTTAAAGTACGAGGGAGAGTATCCGGTATACACAAATCCAGAGGTCTATGCAATCCTTCAGGCAAGTCCGTATTTTGATGATGTTCAGGAAGTATATGAATATGTAAATAACGGTGGAACATCATATTCAACAAGCAAAGGTTCATCGAACACGGTATCAGCTAACTTGTCAATATCAGTTGGCGCGTATGTGTCGTCGGAGATCCAGCTCATCGGAGCAGGTGAGGTAGAGGTTGAACTTTCGTATGGAGCAAGCTTTGAATATGCAAATACAAAGACAACGGAATATGAGATAACATATAATGCCGCAGGTGGAGGTTCTGATCAGGTCGTTCTGTACTGTTTGAAATATATGTATTACGAATACTCCATATATGATCCGATTGCGAGAAAATGGGAGCCGGTGGTTATGCCGGTATGTCTCGGACCTTCAACTTCAATCATAGATGTGGCAGATTACGACAAGGTTGCAAGAAGGAGCAAGGGGCTCAACGAGATATATAATAATATTCTGAATAACACAGCGGGAGACCCTGCTACATACCAGACTCTTGGAGGTAAATTAAAGTACGCCTATCAGTCAGGTGGAAATAACAATTATTCTTCTGTAAATGCCAGCTCTGGTGCAGATCAGACTCAGACGATATCTGTGACTGATGAGAATGAGTATTCAACTGAAGTGTTCCTTGAGGCGAACGAAAAGCTTGGTGCTGGAGGCGGAGGACTCGGTAATAAGGTTATCGTCGGTGTAACATCAAGCCAGCATGCGGGTCTTGGTCACACCCGTGTAAGCTCGAATGGTGTTACATACAGTGGAACGGTGGACAATGTTCCGGCAGACTGCACAGGGTTCTCATTTGACTGGCAGCTGCGGGTGAACACTGCAAAGCTGAACAGCGACAGTGATTCAGTGTTCGTCATTGGCTATGATGTTAAGAATGTTGTTCGTCCGGCGCGTATGCCGATGGGACTTTCTGTTGTCGACACAACGAGAAACAGTGTCAGTCTTGAGTGGTCACCGTCCAATGATGCAGATTACTATGAGGTCTGTATCGTTGATGCAGGAGGTAATTACAACAGCAAGGCAGTTGTGCCATATACAGTTACTGACTATGAAGTGAAGGGACTATATTCCAACAGGACTTACACATTTGCAGTGAGGGCTCTTCAGGCAAATGGTTCAAAGAGTCTGTTCAGCCGTCCGGCAACCGCGACGACACTTCAGGACAGTTCTAATTTCCATATAACAAAGAACCCTGATGATACAAATACGTTTGCGGGTGGAAATGCAGAATTTGCGGCAAATGCGGTTTATTATGATGGGGATGGAGTAAACCAGAGCGTTGGATACAACTGGCAGGTTAATACAGATAATGGATGGAGAAGCGTATCGACAGGAGGCAGCAATCCTACGCTCAGACTTACTGATGTAAGTGATGAAATGGATGGAAACGAATATCGATGCAGAGTTTATTACAACGACATCACACTCTACACCAAGACTGCGACACTCACTGTAAATAAGGCGGACAGCAAGGTCATGCTTCTGGCGCACAACGATACCGAGAATAAAGATTTGTCGGATGGCAGCGTAGTCAGGGCATCGGGCTCAGAGACTACAAAGGTGGAGAACGTGACTAAGGAGAGAAATCTTATAACAGTCACATCCGGAGTCGGGGAATATATTCTTGTCAGCGACGGAACAAACTATATGTGGAAAGATAGTGACGAGAATTACTATCCATGCAGCGTAAGCGTCAAAAAGGACAGCGATGGTTACGTGGATGAATCACAGACATTTAAAGCATCTGATGTGGGCGGCACGGCATATGGTGTGAGTGAATCAGATTTCATCGCAGATATTGATGGCAATACTTACAAGCTGATCAGCGTAAATGCAGCTGACTATGCAGGTGAAAAGGTGTCATATGCATCTGATGATGTTACATATGACAGGATACTCGCAAAATGGGTATCAGAGGATGGCAGCAAGAACTTCTATCTTCTCGGAAACACATCGGGAAGTGAAGACAGTACGGTGTACTATTATGTGGCAGGTAGTGAAAGCGGAAGTTTTACTATGACTTCAAAGAAGACTCTTAATGTGTCAGATACTGTCAAGGTGGTCCAAACTGATCTCAAATCGGTATATCAGACCAAGACGGTGAGATCTGAGACCACAGGGGCAGAGGTCACATATACAGGAGACAAGATCACACTCAGCTGTCAGCCGAAATCACTGTCAGGTGAGGATGTACAGGGAGATGTGGAATTTGTCATCACAGGACCTGAGAGCAAGCGCATAGCTGGTAAGTATGACAGAGCAAATGGCTGCTATACTGCACAGTGGGAGCCATCCGGACAGGGAATATACAACGTATATGTATACTTTGCAGGAAACAAACAGTACAACGACAGTATATCTGACTCGATGGCTATATATACCTCATTTGAGGGAAAGACGAACATGAATCTGACCATGCAGGATAATGTAAGATATGGAGATTCAGTGAAGATGTCTCTGGAGAGAGTGTCATACGACAATACAGGAAAGCTTCAGGATATCACGGACGATTCAGAATACACTGTCAAAATAAAGAATAATAAGACAGGAGAATTTGAGGACACAGACAAATACGAACTTGCAAACGGCGTGTTTATACCGAAGTCTATTGGAATGTTCCAGATAACGGCATCAAATGGCGGAGACAAGACCCAGAAGAATATAAATGTTGGAATGGCACAGCTTGAGATAGCTGCCCAGGATACAGAGAAAAGTGTAAATGATTCTGTAAGAGAGTGCGAGGATGCGGTGATAACAGGTCTCAAGGCATGGGATACTGACATAATGCCTCAGAGAGACAGGGATTACGAGCTCGGATCAGTTGGAGTAAGTGGGCTGCTGCCGGGTATATATGATATAGATGTTGCATACGTCAAGGTGGGCGATCAGCATTCACAGGTTATGAATGAACTTGAGAAAAACTATATAATAAACCTGGTTAAAGCATCATACACACTGACAGGAAACGTGTACACCGTTACTGCCAGACCGGCAAATACACATGGTACAGTTTCAATCAAGTACCAGCAGCCTGGAAATGAAAACAGTGACGGACTCACAGTTGACAGTGGAACAAGACTCCCTGAGAACTCAACGATCACTTTAGCTGCTACTCCTCATAAGGGATATAAGGTTAAGAGCTGGTCACTAAATGGAAAGACAGTTACGGATCCACAGTGTGGAACATCCGGTGGCAAGGCGTGCAGCGATGACCAGATCCAGATGGCTAAGCTGAAAGCAAACATGAATGTAGCAGTAAACTTTGAGCCTGTATATCACAAGCTGACATACAAGCCGGACAATGAGGCTCACGGAACACTCAAAGCAAACTATGTGACGGATGGAACAATTGGAAAATCGTTTGGTTCAGGTGCAAACATTCATATAGAACAGAAGGTAAGACTCACTGCGGTTCCGGCAGCAGGATATGTTCTGGATCATTGGACTGTTACGGGAGAAGATGGAGTTCCAGAGACCGTTCTCGCGGAAGATGGAGTGACAAATAACACATCTCTCACATATGATGCAGAGGAGATCAGCGAGGATACACTTATCACGGCATATTTTGCAGAGGCACAGAATTTCAAAATATCAGTCTCGCCTGTAACTGTTGGAAGCGATGGAAAGACTACAGTGACAACAGGTGTGGATGTCACAGTCAAGGCTCAGCGAGTTGACGGCACAGTGACTATAGAGAGCGGTGAAGATGGTATATATGAAGTCAGCCGAGGCGACAATGTGACCATCCAGGTTACCGTTCCGTCAGGACTACTTCTCGACGGATGGTCAGCAGCAGATGGACAGGAACTTGGAACTATATCAGCGGATCTCAGGACGATGACAGTGTATGATATAGCTTCAGACCTCGATTATACAGTTAAGTACACTGCGCCGAACAGATACAAGGTGACATATGGTGCGGATGATGATGCAGCTGGTGTGGTAGATGCTGTGGCTGCAGGAAGTACAGACGCACTTGTATCCGGTGACAAGCAGCTTCAGGGAAGTGACATAGTATTTACAGCAACTCCAAATGAAGGCTACGAGGTAGCATACTGGGAGGTAAATGGCGAGAAGGTTGATGCTGAGGCAGAAGGTACTGGCGCCCAGAGGTATGAACTAGAATATCTCGGCAAGGATACAAAGGTTGTCGTATACTTCTACAAACAGCCGGTTGTGTCGTGGACATCAGGAAATGACACAGAGATGACTGCAAAGTCAGGAGATTCTGATCTGGCAAATGGCGGATATATCGCATATGCAAGTAAGGATGATCTGAAATTCTCATTTGCGGTGAAGAGAAGTTATGAGATAGCTGACATAAAGGTAAATTATGCAGGAGAGGATGTATTCAGTCTTGCGGAGGACAGCGGAGAAGGAAAGCTGACTGAGACTGCGGATGCTGAGTCCGGAACAGAGAGATACACATTTACGTGGAGTGCTCCGGCAGATGGGTTTACAGGGGATGTGACAGTAAATGCCACATACAGAAAGATCACACCATCCGTGAAGGCTGAGTATTCTCTGAAAGTGATAGAGAAGGCTTCTGCCGGAGAGTCGTCAGGAAAGACACACGGCTCTATAAGTGCAGATGTGTCAAGAAAAAATCTCCCTTCATACATACAGATAGGAGATACCATAAGTGATGCGACGGAGAGCAAATCTGCGCAGATCACAGACATATACAGAGATTCTGTCATCACATTCAAGGTTGTGCCTGATGATGGATACAATGTAAAAGAATGGATCATAAATGGACATAAGCTGACAAGCGAGACAGAGAATATAAAGTTATATTCAGACAAGAAAGTAAATGATACCCTTAAGATCACGGTTGACGGAGATTCATCTGATGTGACAGTTATGGCTGGTCTTGAGCTGGTTGGTGATGTACTCACATTTGGTCCTGAGACAGAGGGAACAGGTGAGGTGAGCGCCATGATCACATCTACAAAGCTGGTGCTCGAATCAGGAGATATGATAGGTGCTGCTTCATATGTGGAATTCACAGCGGCGGCTGCAGAAGGATACGAAGTTGCAGACTGGCTTGTAAATGGAATCAGTCAGGGCGTGGCAGAGAAGATATTTGCATACAAAGTGCCAAAGGATACGAGAGTTGATGTGAGGGCTGTGTTTGACAGACCTGTGTATAAGATAACATGGTCAGCGGACGGAGCCGGACAGATAGAGGCAGAGAACGTGACAGCAGATGAAGTGCTTGAAGGTAATTCTGCACAGATCAGAGGAGACAGAGAGCTTAAGTTTACGGCTATTCCGGATCTGTATATGGAGTGTACGGGATACACAGTAAAGACAGCAGAGGGAACAAAGGATTACACAGCAGAGGAGCTTGGCAGCAACGTATTTGTGGTTGACAAGGTGGCATCTGACATAGATGTTGTTGCTCACTTTGCTAAGCAGGAACTCAAGTCAGTTATAACCTTTGAGGCAAATGATGCTGCTCTTGGAGCTGTGACAGCGGTATATGGACTGGACGAGAAGGCTGAGATCACAAGTGGCGATAGCCAGGTATCCGGCGGAGATGCAGTATTTACGGCAGCTCCTGCAGATGGCCAGATGATCGAGGGCTGGTATCTTGATCCTGAGTGTACACAGGCTATAGAAGGAACTGAACTGGAGCAGACTACCTATGAGGTGAAGACTATCTACACAGATGTGGCAGTATATGTTAAGTTTGTGGAGATTCCAGAGTATACAGTTAAGGTAGGTACAACAGGAACCGGATCGGCGAAGATCACTGCATCTTCTGACGGTGAGGAACTTGAGATCGTATCAGGAGAGGTTAAGCTCAAGAGACATAAGGATCTTACAATTACAGTTGCACCGAAGGATGAATACAACACAGTTGAGCACTGGACAGTTGACGGAGCAGATGTTGATTCAGATGAACTCACATACAAGCTGACAGACATAACAAAGGATGCAGAGATATATGCATATATCGCACCATCACTTCTTGTAAATGTAATATTCAAGAATGAGGATGAAGTTAAGAAATATGACAATATAGACATCAGTACAGGTTATGTCGGCGAGGATGGAGATATAAGCGGACTTAAGCCAATAAATGCTGAGAATAACTTAGTGAGAATAGGTTCTGGCAAGGATGTAAGATTTGCCATAACACCTTCTGATGATTATATGATCCAGGCATGGACAGTTAAGTACATCAGAGGCGGAAAGGTTGTCAAGGAAGAGTCTGGCACTGACTTTGGATTTACCAACGAGATACTTTTAAATGATGTTACAAACAGCATAGAGGTAAGTGCAGAGCTTGTTGACAGAGTTGGATATGCCATTCCTGTAGAGGGAAATTATGACAGAGATAATAATCTGATAGAGACTGCAGGTGGTGAAAGCACACCGGAGACAGCTTACACTATAACAGAACTTACAAAGATACCAGACAATGTGGTATTCAAGAATGACAATGGCGTAGTTCTTGATAATATGGTAAGAGAGAACGGAGATGCGAGTGTTGTTATTACACCTGCTGAGGGCTGGAGAATCAGAGATATAATCATTGATGAACCAGAGAACGCTGAAAATTCAGAGGAGTCAGAGAATATCATGTCAGTCCAGCCAGTGCTTGCAGAGAATGGAACTGAGACAGGAGCATATCTTGTAAGTGATGTAAACGTCACAAAGAATATGGAGTTTAAAGTTGATGCAGTTAAGCTTTACTCTGTAACAATAGCAGATACAGAGCATGGAAACATAAAGGTGACAAAGCCAGATGGCACAGAGGTGGAGAACGGTGAAATGATTGACGAGAAAACTGTTCTTACATACACAGCAACACCGGATATGTACTATGACTTTGACGCATGGACAGAGGATGCGGCAGATCAGGCTGAGAGCACATTTGAAAAAGCCCTTGACGGAAGTATCACAGTGGGAGCAGCATTCAAGGCAAGATATGCAAAGGTAAGTATTGCCACAGTGAAGAATGGTACGGTAACTGTCACAACAGCTGACGGTAAGAAGATATCTAACGGACAGCTGGTTCAGGAAGGCACAGATATCATCTGCAAGGCAATTCCTGCAAAGCATTGTGATCTGTCAGCCTGGGGCGGAGATGCCAAAGGCAAGACTGGTACTACAGTGAAACTTACGGTGACAAAGAACATGAATATAAGAGCGGCATTCAAGTTCAGGTATGTGAAGGTAGCTATTGGAAAGACTGAAAACGGATCGATCACAATCAAGACTGCGGAAGGCAAAACAGTTAAGAATGGTGCATCAGTGATCGAGGGAACGGTTCTTATCTGCACGGCAAAGGCGGCAAACAACTGTAAACTTGGAAGCTGGACAGGAAGCTTCAAGAGTACAAAAACTTCGGTAAAGGTTGCTGCAAATAAGAATATGAAAATCAATGCCAGGTTTGTAGCAAAAATACCAGCACAAAATACAGCTGGTATCAATAAGAATATCCATGCAGTAGTATCTGGAAACAAAGTGACAGTTGTGTGGGGTAAGGTTAACAAGGCTGACGGATATGATATATATGCACAGAAGTGCTATGTAAACTTTGGCTCGAAAAGTCTTGTTAAATCGGTAAAGGGCGCATCGGCAACCCGAGTTACAATATCCAGAATTAATGGCAAATCACTTGCTAAGTTTGATACGATCAAGCTGAGAGTAAAGGCATATAAGCTGGTAAATGGTAAGAAGAAGTATATAGACAATAGTGTCATGCTTCATATAGTTACCAATAGCAGCAAATATACCAACATCAAGAAGGTTCTGCTTCCACAGAAGAGCTACGTGTTGGGAGTTAAGCAGACGATTAAGCTTAAACCTGGATATACCAAGGCAGATGCCAGCAAGAAGGTGCTTGATGGCACACATGGTGCAAGGTATTTGTATGCATGTACAAATAAAAATGTTGCTACAGTTGATGCCAAAGGAAGAATAAAGGCAAAGGCCGCAGGAAAGTGTACGGTCTATGTAATTGCTGTAAATGGCACTACACAGGCTGTGCAGATTATAGTAAAATAAAAATAGTAGCTGCATGAGGTGCTTGATATCCGGCCCGTTGGGGCTGGATGCAGGCACCTTTGCTGATATATACAGGGTGTTGATTATCTATACCGGGATTAAAAAGTGAGAAAAGGAGATTTGTACATATGGGGAATACGGCTTCGGGTAATAAAGGCTGTTTTATAAAACCGAAAAAAGCCTGGAGGCTTCTGAAGACAGCGGATGAAGGGAATGTAACTGCATATATATTCGGGGTCAGTGGTTCGGGAAAGACGACTCTTGTCAGCAGATATCTTGGAACACGTAAGTACATGGTGGTGGATGCCGGCGGTATCAGACCGGATGACCTTGTGGTAGAAAGCAGCAACGCAAGAAAAATAATTGTCATAGATAATCTGCACGAGCTCTCATGGGGGGATGTGGACACAGTGAGGGAGCAGATCATAGAACTCATTAGAAGAGAAGACGTATGGGTTATACTCGTTGGCCGGTGTCCGGTTCCCCCATGGCTTTCTGCTGTAAGATTTCAAGAAGGATTTTATGTGGTGGACAGCAAGCTGCTTATGTTCAGTCTGGAGGATATAAAAAAGTATGCTGAATACGCTGGATTTAGTATCAATGAGGCACAAGTGCAGAGAATGTACTATGAGACTACAGGACTTCCGCTGGCTGTGGAGATGTGCCACATCAAATACATGGAAATGGCATATACAAGCGAGATAACAGATGATATGTATAATGATTTTTCGAGACGCGTTGAGGATGAGATGTGTAATTACCTTGAGTATCATGTGTATGATAACTGGGATGTGGAAATGCAGGAATTTCTCATGGAAATATCCGTGGTGGATGAGTTTACAACAAAACAGGCTGAGATGATAACCGGAAGAAGTGACAGTGAGCTTTTGATCGAGAGGGCAAAGTGGCTTGGAAACTTTATGACCAGCCGGATGGATAAGGATGGCAATACACAATATCAACTGCAGTTTCACATGAGGGTCTCTATGCGCAGACGTCTTAAGCGGAAGTACGAGAAAGAGCGTATAAGAGGCCTGTATGAGAATGCCGGACTGTTTTACAGACTTAACGGAGATATAAGGAAAGCTTTGGAGATGTATGAAAATGCAGGAGTTACAGAGCGAATAGTTTCAATACTTGTCGATAATGCCAGACATGCGGCGAACAGTGGTTATTACTATGATCTGAAAAAATATTATCTGGAGCTTCCGGATCATGTCATCGAGAAAAGTCCTGAGCTTATGTGTGGTATGAGCATGCTGCAGTCACTCCTTCTAAATCCTGATGAGAGTGAAAGATGGTACGACAGACTAAAATTATATGCAGATGAAAACCAGGGAAGTGCCAGGAAAAATGCAAAGGGACTTTTGCTGTATCTGGATATTGGTCTGCCGCACAGGGGGAGTGTTGATGTATTAAAGCTTTTGAAGTCAGCATACACCATGGTTTTTAATAAAGAAGTAAGAATACAGGAATGGTCGGTTACATCCAATCTGCCATCAATGATGAATGGCGGAAAAGATTTCTGTGAGTGGAGCAAGAGAGACAGAGAGCTGGCGTCGAAGGTTGGCAGGATTGTTGAGTTTGTACTTGGAAAATACGGAAAAGGTCTTGTAAATCTTGCTTTGGCGGAGAGTTTTCTTGAAAAGAGCGGAGATAATTACGAGGTGGCAACGCTTGCGGCAAAGGGCAGAATGCAGGCGGAAGCAGGAGGAAAAATCGAGCAGTGCTTTGTTGCTGATGGTATATTGGCGTGGCTGCATTTGCAGAACGGAAAGCCACAGGAGGCTCTTGAGGTTTTGAATGGAATAGAGGGAAAGGCTGAAAAAGAGGAAGGACAAAATCTCCTTCCCAATATATATGCATTTGAGACCAGATGCAGCCTGTACAGAGGAGATAGAGCCTGTGTTACAGGTTGGATGGAAAATGCTCCGGATGAAAATGTTGAATTCAGGATATATGACAGGTTTATCTATCTAACCAAAGTGAGAGTATACCTTCAAAGCGGACGGAATGAACAGGCATATTCGCTGCTGACAAAGCTGAGATATTATGCTGAGATGATGTCCCGTACGTATATAGGGATAGAATGTGGTGTGCTGATGGCTGTAGCTTTGCAGCGATTAAAAAATGATGACTGGAAAAAGGCGATGTGCCATGCTATTGATACTGCGATGGAATATAGCTTCACAAGGATTATATCCAGAGAAGGTGCGGCGGTGAATACTCTTATAAATACCTGTGGATGGAAAGTCGAGAAAGATGGTGCTGACGATAAGGAGATAGCCGCAAGAAGGGCATATTTCAGACCTGTCTCTTATACACATCTCCGAGCCCACGAGACTAGCGCTCATCTCGTATG
>ENA-OZSN01000093-OZSN01000093.1-human-gut-metagenome-genome-assembly--contig:-NODE-93-length-22856-cov-7.762247_pt1 | contig 22856 bp, 19 predicted proteins | sample MGYA00244126_ERZ653974 | MGnify/ENA primary metagenome ERZ653974 (study PRJEB26926, sample SAMN06164524) | human gut metagenome | biome: ENVO:00009003; feature: ENVO:2100002; material: ENVO:00002003... | reverse complement strand
GAGGAGATAATCTTCCCGTAGTAATAGCCGAACGTCTGGAAGGGTCTTTCGAAACCAATCCTCAATTCAAACCTGACTATATTTATTGCGGTGGAAGTGTACCCAATTCACGAGATAACAATATAGCCTATCTAGTGGATGCCAATGCATGGAATCCAGAAGACAAAAATGTCTATCCGGCATTCAACTACCAGCAGATGATAGAATTACATCACACGGTTTCCGATCTAAAATTCCTGTTCCTGCCCTATATGGCTATGAATGACGAAGTAATCGCAGCCCTCAAACTGCATCCCGAGGTGGTAATCATCGCCCAAAGCAATCATCCCAACCGCCTCGGCGAATATCGTGCCATGACACACGAACTGATGAATGAAGGGTTAGAGAATCCGGTCGTATTCTTCCAATACTATCAGGAAACGAAAGCTGAAGACCTGCAAATCAAAGCGGCAGCTGATATGGGTGCACTAATTTTTGACGGACTCTGTGACGGAATCTTCTTGTACAACCAAGGCCCCTTGAGTCATATAGTGGTAGATACCACTGCATTTGGTATCCTGCAAGCCGGCAGAATCCGAACCAGCAAAACGGAATACATTTCATGTCCGGGATGTGGTCGTACCTTATATGATTTGGAGTCTACCATCGCCCGTATCAAAACAGCTACCTCGCACTTGAAAGGTCTGAAGATCGGCATTATGGGCTGTATTGTCAATGGTCCCGGCGAAATGGCGGATGCCGACTATGGCTATGTAGGTGCCGGTCGTGGAAAAATCAGCCTCTATAAAAAGAAAGAATGCATAGAAAAAAACATTCCCGAAGATCAGGCTGTTGAGAAGTTGATCGAGCTCATCAAAGCCAATGGTGACTATACAGAAAAATAAAAACGTCCAAATCATGGATTATCAACAGATTCTAAAAGACATCTATCAAGAAATCCAGCCCTACGCCTCTATTGGCAAACAGGCTGATTACATTCCGGCACTTGCCAAAATCAACCCAGATCAATTCGGAATGTGTATCCATACGATACAAAACAAAACTTTCATGCATGGAGAAGCCACCACCGGCTTCTCCATCCAAAGTATTTCGAAAGTTTTTTCACTTGCCATGTGTTTGAGTCTTGAAGGAGATAATCTATGGAAAAGAGTAGGTAAAGAACCTTCGGGAACAGCTTTCAACTCACTAGTACAACTGGAGGTAGAAAAAGGAATTCCTCGGAATCCCTTTATTAACGCCGGAGCCATTGTAATGACTGATATCCTGCTGAACCATTTGAAATACCCCGAAGAAGAATATCTTCGTTTCGTCCGCTCAATCAGCGGAAATAACCAAATTCATTATAATGAAGAAGTTGCCCTGTCCGAACGTAAAAACGGTTATCTGAATGCGGCAATCACCAACCTGTTGAAATATTATCATAACATCGACAATGACATAGAACGTGTACTTCATTTCTATTTCCTGCAATGCTCCATAGAAATGAGTTGTTATGATTTATCCAAAGCCTTTTTGCCGTTTGCCAACCATAAACAGGCTTTTACATTCGAAGGAATCACGCTGACCGCCTCTCAAGTGAAACGTATCAATGCCATCATGCAAACATGTGGATTCTATGACGAAGCAGGAGAATTTTCTTATTTGGTAGGTCTTCCGGGGAAAAGTGGTGTGGGAGGCGGTATAGCCGCAGTTTACCCACTACGATATTCAGTTGCAGTGTGGAGCCCGAGATTGAATCCAAAAGGAAATTCCGTTATGGGAATCAAGGCGCTGGAACTATTGACAACACAGACACAGGAATCTATTTTCTAGGAAACAAGTATCTCTCCATACTCAATCATCTTCTTTCTTGTTGGAATAATCCAGAATGAAGTTGAATATAACACGCATAATACTTATAGCCTTTCTATAAAAGAGAGAAGTACCTGGAATTTATGTAGAAATTATTGACCATGCTTAATAAATAACCGTTTTTACCCTCAATGGAACATCTTCTGTTTGCCATAAATAAAAGAAATAACCGACAGCCAAAGTCTTTTGAAGATATCCTGAACAGGCACTTAAAAACCTGCCTCAGCATTTCAAATGTCCAAGACAGGTTCCCTTATATTTTATAGAGATACAGATCAATATCTGTTTCTGCCACCGCCATAGCCATTATCTCCGCGACTACCACCATAGCCACCACCACGACTGTTGTTACCGCCACGATAACCACCACCGCCATTGTTGCCATAGCTACGACGCGGACGTTCTTCTCTAGGACGAGCTACTGACACAGAAAGAGTTTTTCCATCCATGTCCACTTCATTAAGAGCTGCAATCGCTTTATCTCCAGCTTCATCATCAGCCATTTCAACAAAACCATATCCCTTAGAACGACCGGTCTCTCTGTCCATTATAATCTTAACAGAAACAACTTCACCATACTCTGCAAATAATTCTCCAAGTTCGGCTTCACTCATATTATAGTTAAGCCCTGCAATAAAAATGTTCATTTTAAAATAAATGTTTTAATAAAAAAATAAGTACGTTTTGCTATTAGGAATCTTACAGAGAGACAAACGATTCTACCATCATCACTAAAGAATAAGTTGGAAAAGTATTAATGTACTTCTATGAGGATACTTAATGCAGGGGACAAATGTACGCAATTAGACTTGAACTCAAAACTAATTGGAGATTTATTTTTAATAATAAATGTTTTTTTCATTCTCTTCGAAAGGGCAGACAAGTTTTAAAACGGAAAATAACCGTTCCTCAAATACATATTTATACTTTAATAGCTATTATACAGAAAGTTATCCTGTACTACATATCAAAAAGATAACCAATCTCCAGCCAGATCAGCATTCTTTATAGCAACAGGCCAGATACTTTCCGTAGAAGGAATTATTATGGAAGAAATTTCAGGAACAGGAACTACAGAAAATTCTTCAGTTTCCAAACAAGCTGCGAGAAACCGCAAAGTAATAAAATACAGAAAGAGGACTTATCTTTTTCATCTTCCCAACCATAATTCCGGATTAAGTTTAGCCGTTTCCTTACGAAGTTGAAAATGCAAGACCGTATTACCCGAACTATCTGTATGGATAGTACCAAGAACGGTACGTGTATTGACTTTGCTGCCTTTAGAAACCGATACGGAAGAAAGGTTGCAATAGACAGAGATGTAATTACCATGACGCACCAGTATATTGTTCAAACCATTATACTGGAAAATAGCCGAAACTTCTCCATTGAAAACGGCACGTGCCTGCGCTCCCGGTTTGCCCTTGATATCAATCCCTTTATTATCCAGTTTCACATTACGCAAACCATCTACGGCATACTGTCCGTAATGGCTGACAATCACATATGGACCGGTAATGGGAACCGGCAAAATACCCCGGTTACGTTCAAAACTGCCCGACAGCTGGCGGTCCTCATTATTCAGACTGAACTTCTCCACCGGAGCGACCTTCTTTGTAGACTCATTTTTTTCCGTAGATTTAGAACGGGACGCCCCTCCCGTAGTTTCACGCTCCGCTTTCTTAGCTGCTGCCGCCTTTGCGGCAGCCTCAGCAGCGGCTTTCCTACGAGCTTCCTCCTCTGCACGCTTTCTAGCTTTCTCTATTTCAATTTCAATCAAACGGTCAATCTGGGCATTCAATTGCTCAGCCGAACGTTTTTTCTTCCTTATCTCGCTTTGTATACCTTTCTGCTTCTTTTGCAAATCCGCCAAAAGAGTCTGGCGCTCCTTTTCCTGAATCTCCAGTTTGGCCTTTTCAACCTCACCCTGTTTTAAAAGATTCTGTTTGGCATGCTTAGTTTGTTCCACTTCTCTTTTTTTAGCGGCAATTTGCTTCTGCTTACGTTCTATCTCCATTCCTTGAAGGCGCTGGAAGTTTGCATATTCCTGCACATAACGCATACGACGGTAAGTCTGACTCAAATTCTCGGCAGAAAAAATAAACATTAATTTCTCTTGAACAGACTTGTTACGATACATGTATTGTACCGAAGTTTCATACTTCCGCTTCTTGTCTTTCAAATCACGCTGAAGTTTATTCAGTTGTTTCTGTAAAGAAGCGATCTCACTTGTCAATGTATGAACATCACTCTCTATGGTATTGATATATTTTCTTCTCTCCTCAATCTGACCTGTCAGCAAAGCAAGGTTGTCCAACTGGCTTTTCACATCCTTTTTGGTAGATTGCAACAAAGTTTCAGACTCGGCAATCTGCTGGTGAAGTTCCTTCCGTTTGGCTTCAAGCTCCCTTATTTTCCGAGTACTTTGCGCTGAAATAGTACTTAAAAAGCAGCAGGCTATGAGTAGTAAGAAGATACGTTTCATTATTTAATAAGCTGTTTTAGCAAATCTTGCAATTCTATTCTTTCGTATTTTCCGGGCACTTCGGTATGGGCTTCCCAATCCTTATTGGTAGAAAGGCGGGAAAGTTCAAATACAGCCGTAATCGGTTTGGCAGCCCCTTCAAAAGAAACCGTCATAGTTCCCGGAAACTGTTTCTGCTCCAACGGACGAAACTTATCATAACGCCAATTTATCCCGTACCGGGTACCGGACAAGCCGATATGACTTTCTTTCAGCAGCCCATCATTTGTATTGGTACGAAAACGGTAGGCGAAATGTTTGCCGTTCTTAACTTCTATTAATGCATTTTCGTTTTCAGGACGCACAGCAAAGGACGAAATATCACGGACAGTCAGCACCTTTTTTCCCGGAAGAAAAATTTCATTCATAAACAAGGCCTGCAAAGTATGAAAATCCAAATCAGCCTTTGCCAGATTCTTCAATTCATCAAAAGGAACTTGTACATAACGTTTGTTCATGCGATCCATCACTAAAACTCCGTCCGGAGATATTTCAGCACGTGCCACTTCAATACCCAAAAATGGAGCGATAGAAAGCTGGATTACTTCATCACGTTTCATGCGCAACGTACCATTTACTTTAGTCGGTCCTTTACCGTTCAAGTCAACGGCCAATGACATTTTCGCAGTAATTGCATCCCATCCCGGAGAACGGCTAATCAGCTCTTCCATATATTCCGACTCGGATAAATTGCCAATAGATACCCCTTTCTTCATACTCCGGGTAGATGAACATGAAGAAATAAATATAATCAGCAAAGCGCTAAACAAATAAAAACAGACACGTTTCATCATTCTGCAAAGTATTTCTTTTGTACAATTTTCTTTCTCAATAAGTTCAATTCCTTCTCACTACGTTCTTCACTACCTTCTTGAGGAGGCTCCTTGGATAATTTTTCCGCTTGTTGCCAATATTCCAAAGCCTTTTCACGATCTCCATTCATGTAGTAAATATCTCCACAATGCTCTACAACAACGGAACTTTTACTTCCATCATTCTGCATAGCCTGGTCAATGTAAATTTTTGCTTCTACATATTTACCTTTCTCAAAAAGTATCCAGGCATAGGTATCCAGATACGTACCATTGGTAGGTTCGGCCTTTACGGTACGGTAACTCATTTCTTCCGCTTTATCCAGGTTTTTACGCTCTACAGACAGGTAATAGGCATAATTATTCAAGGCCCCTATATTGTTTTCCTTATAAACCAAAGCGGAATCGTATGCGGCATATGCCTCCACATTCATCTTCTTTATATGATAAAGATCCCCCATAATGGCATAGAAATCAGAAACGATATCCTTATTGCTTTTATCTGTTACTTGATTCACTCCTTTTTTAAAAACCTCCAATGCCTCGTCTGTTTTCTCTTTCTGATGATAGGCCAATCCCATATAATAATAGAATTCCAATACATCCGGAGTATATTCTAAAGCAGGAGCACACAATTTGATTACTTCATCCATATTCTGCTCACGAATGGCAAAACTCAATAGCTGCAAGCGTGCCGGCGTATTTTCCGGATCAATTTCAAGCACTTGGTGCAAAACAGGGGTTGCCTCTTTATCCATCTTTTTCGTCAGAAGATATTGGGCCGCCAACATAGCAATATCTGCATTCTCTTGTTTTTCCTTCAATATAGAAGTAAACAGGCCTGCTATTTTCGTACTGTCCTTGTTCGTTTGCTCGGAACGCAGAATAAGCTGGCGCATAATGTTCATCTTTGTATCGCTATCCACATTATCATTCAGCAAAATAGTATCCAACTGTACCTGATACAAACTATCCTGCCCTTTTTTCTCGTAATAAGAAGCCATGGAAAGCAACGCCGGCGCATAGCCCGGTTCTTCCTTCAATACTTTCTGATAAGTTTCGTATGCTTCTTCTTCCTTACCGTTGTTCAGATAGACATCTCCCAAAATGGTAAGATAACGCATGTCATATGGATATTCTTTTGCCAAATTCTCAATCTCCGTAAATGCCTGCTGGTCATTGTTCATGGCCAGATACATACGGAATTTTTCCATGCTGATTTGTTCAGACTTCCCATCCAAGGCTTCAAGGCGGTTCAATGTATTAACTACCTGCTGATAGTCCTTGGTACGGGTATAGAGATCAATCAAAGCCATCAACGGTTCCAGACGTGAGGGGAACTGGCTCGCCATATCCTCATAAACATAAATGGCTTTCGGGTAATTTCCCTTACCTTGATAATAGGCTGCCAAAGTTTGCTTATACCAAAAACTCTTAGGATCGGCATCCACTGCCTTCTTCAAAGCTTCCTCCCCTTTTTCCGGCTGATTGAGAAACATATGGAAGCGGGAAATTTCGAACAAAGTAGCGGCTCCTTGCGGATAAATGTCCAAACAGTGACTATACATTTCGAAAGCCGCATCCAAGTCACCTTTTTCCTTCATCCGAAGCGCTTCCAAAAAGAAATAGTCGTATTTACGGCGCTGCTCCGGAGTAAGCGGATCCTTTTCCTCCACAACAGCTTTATTTCCGGACAAGCCGGAAGCTCTCTTCACCGTACCGCATGAAACAAGCATGCCTATCAGACATACACATAGCATGGGCACATATTTCAATCTTCTATTCATTGTTTCCTTTTACTTTTTTCCGGTATGTCCAAAGCCACCTGCACCACGTTCCGTTTCGTCCAGCACCTCCACTTCCTGCCATTCGGCATGTTCGTGACGGGCTACAACCATTTGCGCAATGCGCTCCCCATCTTCTATCATAAAATCCTCAGATGACAAATTGACCAGGATAATACAAATTTCACCACGATAATCGGCATCAATTGTGCCCGGAGAATTCAGGACTCCGATGCCTTTCTTAATAGCCAGCCCGCTACGTGGACGGATTTGCGCTTCAAAACCTTCAGGCAATGCGATATAAAGTCCCGTAGGAACCAAACAACGTTGCAAGGGTTTCAGCACAATCGGTTCGTCAAGATTAGCACGGATATCCATCCCTGCCGATTGCCCGGTAGCATACTCGGGTAAAGCATGTTTTGATTTATTGATTACCTGTATTTTCATAATTTTAATAATTTATCAATATGCTTATATGGCAATGTGCTAATAATTTGCAGACAACAAACACAGTCCAGACATGATACAGCCCATTGGCATATTGACGAATCAACACATTGCCACATGATTAATAAGGTGCGAATTTACACATTTAGATGGATTTATCTAAGCGTTTACAGTTTTTTAAACGGAAGTTTCTTACTTTTGCAAACAGATAAAGCCTGAATTATGAACTGGAAACAATTAATATCAAATAAACGCTTCGGCATGGAAGAACTACACGAGGCCCGTAAAGATGACCGTACCGAATTCCAACGCGATTATGACCGTCTCATCTTCTCAGCACCTTTCCGTCGTTTGCAAAACAAAACTCAAGTATTTCCTTTACCGGGTAGCGTATTTGTACACAACCGGTTGACTCACAGCCTTGAGGTCTCTTGTGTGGGGCGTTCTTTAGGAAACGATGTCGCCAGCCAGCTTCTGAAGAAGCACCCAGCCTTGGCCGACTCCCATATATCGGAAATAGGTTCCATCGTTTCAGCCGCATGTCTGGCACACGATCTGGGAAATCCTCCTTTCGGTCATTCGGGAGAAAAAGCCATTTCAACTTACTTCTCGGAAGGACAAGGAATGGCATTGAAAAAAGAACTTTCACCGATGGAATGGGATGATTTAACCCACTTCGAAGGAAATGCCAATGCATTCCGCATCCTCACCCACCAGTTTGAAGGAAGACGGAAAGGAGGGTTCGTGATGACCTACTCCACACTGGCATCCATCGTAAAATACCCTTTTTCCTCACAATTGGCAGGAAAGAAATCAAAATTCGGCTTCTTCTTAAGCGAAGAGGCTGATTATCAGAAAATAGCCGGAGAATTAGGGATTATCCGGCTCAGCAAACCGGATGAGCCTTTACGCTACGCACGCCATCCGTTGGTCTACCTGGTAGAAGCCGCAGATGATATTTGTTATCAGATGATGGACATAGAAGACGCACATAAATTAAAACTGCTGACACATGATGAAACCAAAGGACTGTATATGCAGTTCTTTGATGAGAAAAGAAGAAAACGCATTGAAGAAGTTTGCCGGATTGTAACAGACGTCAATGAACAGATAGCTTATTTACGTTCTTCGGTCATAGGCGCACTGATAAAGGAATGCACACGAGTATTTACTGAAAATGAAGAAAAGATATTGACCGGGGAATTTGAAGGCACCCTGATAATGCACATTTGCAGTCCATTGAAAGAGGCCTATGACAATTGTTCTGCAATTGCCTTTCAAAGAATATATCGTTCCAGCGATGTGCTGGACATAGAATTGGCAGGATTCAGGGTTATCAGTACCTTGATTGACCTGATGATTAATGCAGTGCGCTCTCCGGAAAAAGCGTATTCACAACTACTTATCAACCGCATATCCGGACAGTACAATGTCAACGCACCTACTTTATATGGAAAAATTCAAGCCGTGCTGGATTACATATCGGGCATGACAGACGTATATGCGCTCGACCTCTACCGGAAAATCAAAGGCAACAGTCTGCCGGCAGTATAATAAAAACATTGTCAGATGCGAGCAAGATGAATCCTGTAAATTTTATCTGCACCTGACAATGTTTCCCCAAATACTACTATTAGTCCGATTATTTGGTCAGTATGGGATGAGCGCCTGAAGTTATTTTCATAGCTTCAGGATGTTGCTTTACAAACGATTCGATATGACGTACCCGTTTGTCTTCCAGAATTTCATTGACTGCAATCAGAATTCCGGTTTCCTCCACATCTCCGAATCCATAATTAATCGCTGTTCCAAACATACGCATTGTAGGAGACAGACTCATATATGCATTGACCAAAGGAGGAATATTATACCCCAGCTTACGCACTTCCGTATTCAAGATCTTGTAATCTTCTTTAAAGGAATCATAACAGAAAAGATTTTCCAACATTTTCTTATCTGTTTCTATTTCCAGCGGTTTCATCGGAGTTATCAATTTATCTTTATCACCGAAATGTTTATTCAGGAAGTATAATATCATGTCACGCCCCTGACGATGATAACTAGGATACATAGTCATCTTACCAAAAAAATATTTCACATTAGGCTTAATCACGGTTAATGCGCCCAAACCATCCCACAAATTATCCAAAGCAAACAATCCCTTGGAACCGGCACGGGTTGACTGATATTCCAATGTAACAAATGAGCGTCCCAACTCCACCGTGTAAGGCAAATATTCTTTCAAAAAAACTTCCGAGAAATTAAACATGTGAGCAGTAGCCAGCACAGGCTTCCCATGTTCATCAAATTGCACCTCATCCCCCAAAAGATAACGATAACCTCCCAAAATCTCCTCCGCTTCAGGATTCCATACAACTAATTGCTTATATGGATTTTCCATCACGTCATATTCATCGATATCCATCGCCTTTCCTGTTCCGCCACCTGCAGCACGAAAGGCTATTTCTCTCAACCGGCCAATCTCCTTCATCACATTGGGCGAATCCTGATACGTTATGACGTAAATTTCATTATGACTTTTATTCGTAAACCTCAGGCGTTTATCCTCGGAAAGTTCCGCCTTCAGAATCTCTTTGCTAATCGGTGCAATAATTTCTTCCATATCTTTTTTCTCTCTTTTGTCTATTATAGCTTGTAGACTACATCTTTTACAAACTGCGCCCACTGAGCCGGGGTCTTTGTCTTGTCGAAAGTTTGCCAAGGAATGGGTTTTCCAATGGTCAAGGTAAAGGTTTTATGACGATTTTTCAACATTTCATCTGCCAAGTAAAGCATAGCAATATTAAACTTAATGCCAAGTGCCTTACATATATTTGCCAAATTATAAAAAAAGTCTGAGTTCCGGCCCTCAAAGTGCAAAGGTACCACATCACGATGCGTTTCAATACTTTTAGTGACAAATGTCTTTTTCCATTCCAAATCCTTGATTTCCCCACCCTGTCTACGGGAACATAACCCCGCAGGAAACATAATGATATGATTATCCGAGGCAAACCCTGCCTCTACCATCTTCGGGAAATCCCTGGATTGCGAGCCTGTTTTATTGATAGGAATACACAAAGGAGCCAAACCATGCAAATTCATCAACAAATCATTGACCAAATAGCGTACATTACCATTGTAATGTTTTCCCAATATATACCCCAAAGCAACTCCATCCTGTCCCCCCAGCGGGTGATTGCTGACAAAAGTGCATTTACCGTTTTCAGGCAAGTTTTCCAAACCTTTTATCTCCACTTTTGCATCTAGGAACTCCATACAAGCTTCCAGAAAGTCAACTCCGACTTTATTTTTGGAGTCTTTTAAAAAGACATTCAGTTCATCCTGATGCACGATATGCTTCAGGTACGAAACGACAAAACGGGGAATATATTTATATTTTTTCCCGGCTTTCGTTTTCAATATCTTTTCTATGTCGATTAAAAATATAGAGTCGTCAGTCATTTTGCAAACGTTCTTTTCCATGCAAAAGTAACTTATCTTTTTTTATATTGGCAATTTATGACAGAAAAAACTCTTAATCTCTAAAGAAATTAAGAGTTTTTGTGTATGAAACTATACAAATTCTTTCATTTTTGCGCAAAACAAAAACGAATGTGCAATAGTTTGGTTTCGTTTTTCAACCTCCGACAGCCAACTCTTTCCATTATTTTTTATCATAAAATCATTAAATTTAAACGTACTGTTTACCAAGCTACTAGCTACATTAACAGCCTGTTGAAAACTTCTCGAAATATTTTCTTAAAATATTGTGGGGAATTGTGGGGAATTGTGTAATTTTACACCTTGAACAATATAATAAGGTGTAAACATGCGATTTCTTGGGAATTCTGAAGCAAAGACGGATGCAAAAGGCAGAGTGTTCCTGCCTGCCGTATTCAGGAAGCAGCTACAAGCTGCCTCCCAGGAGTGCCTGATTTTACGCAAAGACACCTACCAAGACTGCCTGGTACTTTACCCTGAAAATGTGTGGAACGAACAAATGAACGAACTACGTTGCAAACTCAATCGCTGGAATTCCAGACACCAAATGATTTTCCGTCAGTTCGTTTCGGATGTAGAAGTTATCACATTGGATGGAAACGGGCGCTTTCTGATTCCAAAACGATATTTGAAATTAGCTAAAATACAGCAAGATGTACGTTTTATCGGATTGGACGACACTATAGAAATCTGGTCTAAAGAACTAGCAGACAAACCCTTCATCACGCCGGAGGACTTTGGAAAAGAATTGGAAGAAATTATGGGAACTAATAACAACGTAGAAATAGAATGAGTGAAGCAAAACAGATATATCATGTACCGGTATTATTAAACGAGAGCGTAGACGGAATGAACATCCAACCCGGAGGTATTTATGTAGATGCCACTTTCGGCGGCGGAGGACATTCCAAGGAAATTCTAAGCCGGCTGGATAGCACCGCGCATCTATATAGTTTTGACCAAGATGAAGATGCCGAGAAAAATATTGTAAGCGACAGCCGCTTCACTTTTGTGCGTAGTAACTTCCGCTACCTTCCCAACTTCCTACGTTATTATGGCGTGGAAGGGGTGGATGCCATTTTGGCCGATCTGGGCGTTTCCTCACATCACTTTGACGACTCCGAACGCGGATTCTCATTCCGTTTCGAGGGCAAATTGGACATGCGGATGAACAAACGTGCAGGCATAACAGCAGCAGATGTGGTGAATACCTATGACGAAGAACGTTTGGCTAATATTTTCTATTTATATGGTGAATTGAAGAACAGCCGCAAACTGGCATCAGCCATCGTTAAAGCACGAGGTGTAAAACAAATTGTCACCATCGGTGATTTCCTCGAAGTCATCAAACCATTTTTCGGGCGGGAACGTGAAAAGAAAGAGCTCGCAAAGGTGTTCCAAGCTTTACGCATAGAGGTAAATCAGGAAATGGAAGCATTGAAAGAAATGCTTTATGCAGCAACCAAGGCACTGAAACCGGGAGGCAGACTGGTAGTAATCACCTATCACTCTTTAGAAGACCGCATGGTAAAGAATATCATGAAAACCGGAAACATAGAAGGCAAGGCCGAACAAGATTTCTTTGGTAATGTACAGACACCTTTCAAACTAGTCAACAACAAAGTTATTGTTGCCGGCAACGAAGAAGTGACACGCAATCCGCGCTCCCGAAGCGCCAAGTTGAGAATTGCAGAAAAGAGATAACGAGATGGAAGAAGAACTGAAACAAAATACACAACAACCCAAAGACGGACAATCTGCTTCGCCCAAGCATATGTCTATCCGCAGCATATTGGGAGGAGATATCCTTGCGAACGACTTTTTCAAAAGACAGACCCGTTTGCTGATTCTCATCATGATCCTGACTGTACTATACATAGACAACCGTTATAGCAGCCAACAGGAACTCATTGAAATTGACAAGTTGAAAAAAGATTTGATCGATATCAAATACGATGCATTGACACGCTCTTCCGAACTGATGGAAAAGAGCCGCCAGTCACGTATTGAAGAATATATTTCGACGGAAGACAGCCCCTTGCAAACGGCTACCAACCGTCCTTATTTAATAAAGAAAGACTAAGCCCATGATGCCCAACCAAAAAAACATAATGCTCCGCTTCTCCTTCATCATCCTGGTCATGGTGTTGATAGGCATTGCCATTATCTGCAAAGCCGGCGTCATCATGTTTGCCGAGCGTCAATACTGGAAAGACGTAGCCGACCGTTTTGTAAAAGAAAACGTCACCGTACGTCCTACCCGTGGCAACATCATCTCATCCGACGGCCAGCTGATGGCAAGCAGCCTTCCCGAATATAAGATTTACATGGACTTCATGATAAATAAAAGGAAGGGCGAAACCGAAGAAGAGGAAAAGACACGGCTGAAGCTACAACATATCAAAGACTCAGTTCTTTATGCAAACCTTGACACAATCTGCAAAGGGTTACATGAAATATTCCCTGATAAAAGTGCCGCCTTTTTCAAACAGCACATCAAAAACGGAAGAAAAAAAGAGAGCCGCAGTTGGTTGCTCTACCCCAAACGCATTTCTTATATACAATATAAAGAAGCAAAACGTCTGCCCGTATTTAACCTGAACAAATACAAAGGCGGATTCCATGAACAGGCATTCAATCAACGGAAAAAACCTTTTGGCTCACTGGCAATGCGTACATTGGGAGATATGTATCCAGATATAGAACAAGGTGCAAAGAACGGGCTGGAACTTTCATACGATTCCATATTAAAAGGCAGAAACGGTATCACTCACCGTCAAAAGGTAATGAACAAATACCTGAACATTGTAGATATTCCTCCTGTAGATGGCTGTGATATCATTACGACCATTGATGTAGGTATGCAAGACATCGCAGAAAAAGCATTGGTGGATGAATTGAAAGAAATCAACGCTACTGTAGGCGTTGCCATTCTGATGGAAGTGCAGACGGGAGACATCAAAGCTATCGTCAACATGACCAAATGCAATGACGGCATTTACAGAGAAATACGCAATAACGCCATCTCAGACATGATGGAGCCAGGCTCTACTTTCAAAACCGCATCCATACTGGTAGCGCTGGACGACGGAGTCATCACTCCGGAAACGGTGGTGGAAACCGGTAACGGGGTCTATATGATGCACGGCCGCTATATGAAAGATCATAACTGGCATCGTGGAGGCTACGGCACTATCAACACAACAAAATCATTGATGGTGTCCTCAAACATCGGTGTATCACGGTTGATCGATGATCATTATCATGATAATCCGGAAAAGTTTGTACGCGGACTGCATCGAGTAGGCATTGCCACTCCGTTAGATCTCGATATTCCCGGTGCCGGCAAGCCGAACATCCGCATCCCCAACAAAGACTTGAGCAATTGGTCACGTACTGCACTGGCATGGATGTCTATTGGCTATGAAACCCAAATTCCCCCCATCAATACACTGGCATTTTATAATGCTATAGCCAATAACGGAGTAATGGTCAAGCCCCGTTTTGTGAAATCAATAGTCAAAGACGGGCAGGTAGTGGAAGATATTGCTCCTGAAATACTCAACCCGGCCATCGCTTCCCCCAAGGCTATCAGCGAGATACAAACGATTTTGGAAAAAGTCGTCAGCGAAGGACTGGGAAAGAAAGCAGGATCCAAGCAATTCCATGTATCCGGGAAAACCGGTACTGCACAGGTTTCACAAGGGAAAGCCGGGTACACGAATGGCACACGCCGTTATTTGGTAAGTTTCTGTGGATATTTTCCTTCAGAAGCGCCTAAATACAGTTGCATTGTAGCCATCCAGAAACCTGGACTCCCCGCCTCGGGTGGTCTGATGGCCGGCAGCGTGTTCAGTAAAATTGCTGAACGCGTATTTGCCAAACATCTGGCACAAGATTTGAAAGAGGCAAAAGACTCAACTTCTATCCTTATTCCGGATGTAAAAAACGGGGATATAAGTGCGGCACATTATGTACTGAACCGGATAAATGTAAATTCATCCGGAGTTTCGGAACAATCAACCGAAGGCAAACCGGTATGGGGAAATGTGACTAGTAATCCGGACAATGTATTATTCAACAAAAAAGACATTAACAATAAACTTGTACCAAGTGTTATTGGTATGGGCGCAAAGGATGCTGTCTATCTGCTTGAAAGCATGGGATTGAAAGCCCGCATTACCGGCATCGGTAAAGTGAAGTCACAAAGTATCCCGGCCGGCAACACTTTGCGCAAAGGACAAACCATACAATTACGATTAAATTAACAGTGTAACAGGAAGAATATGAAACTGGAAAAGATTATTAAAGGAATAACAGTCAATGAAATCATAGGTGATGCATCCCAAGAAATTTCGGGAATAAACATGGACTCGCGCCTGATAGAGCCCGGTCATATTTTCGTTGCTGTAAAAGGAACGCAGACTGACGGACACACTTATATCCAAAAAGCAATAGAAAAAGGAGCCCGTACAGTGGTATGTGAGAATCTTCCTGAGACATTGATTGAGAATGTTACCTACATCAAAGTGAACGATACGGAAGACGTTGTCGGGAAACTGGCAACTACGTTTTACGGCGACCCCACCTCGAAATTGGAACTGGTCGGTGTTACAGGCACCAACGGAAAAACGACTATTGCCACCTTATTATATAATATGTTCCGTAAATTCGGATATAAGACAGGACTCATTTCCACTGTATGCAATTATATAGATGAGGAAGTCATTCCAACTGACCATACCACCCCTGACCCTATTACACTAAATAAACTGCTGGGGCGCATGGCAGATGAAGGATGCAAATATGCCTTTATGGAAGTAAGCTCACATTCTGTAGCACAAAAACGGATTGGTGGTTTAAAATTCGCAGGCGGTATATTTACCAACCTTACCCGTGACCATCTGGACTACCATAAAACTGTAGAGAACTATCTGAAAGCCAAAAAAGCATTCTTTGACGGTCTGCCTAAAACAGCCTTTGCCTTAACCAATCTGGATGACAAAAACGGATTGGTCATGACTCAAAATACCAAAGCAAAGGTACATACCTATTCGCTGCGCAGCTTGAGTGATTTTAAAGGAAAAGTGCTGGAAGATGGATTCGAAGGAATGCTGCTTGATATAAATAATGTGGAAGTCAATGTACAGTTCATCGGACGTTTCAATGCTTCCAACCTGCTGGCTGTCTATGGAGCAGCCTGCCTGCTTGGGAAAAAGACAGAAGAGGTATTGCTGGCATTGAGTACTCTTCGCCCCGTTGCCGGGCGTTTTGACTCACTGCGCTCACCCAAGGGATACACCGCCATTGTGGACTATGCCCATACTCCGGATGCCTTGGAAAATGTGCTGAATGCCATTCACGAGGTCCTGAATGGCAAAGGTCATGTAATTACGGTAGTAGGCGCCGGCGGCAACCGCGATAAAGGCAAACGCCCCTTGATGGCACAAGAAGCGGTAAAGCAAAGCGATAAAGTCATTATCACCTCTGACAATCCCCGTTTTGAAGAGCCGCAGGAAATCATCAATGATATGCTGGCAGGGCTGACTAAAGAAGATATGCGTAAAGTGATAAGCATAGCCGACCGTAAAGAAGCGATCCGTACAGCTTGTATGCTGGCCCAAGCTAAAGATGTCATTTTAGTTGCCGGGAAAGGACACGAAAATTATCAGGAAATCAAAGGTATAAAGCACCATTTCGACGATAAAGAAGTATTAAGAGATATTTTTGCTAATGAATAAACCAACCAAAAGATGTTATATTATTTATTTCAATATTTAGAAAAGTTCGATTTTCCCGGAGCCGGTATGTTCGGTTACGTTTCATTCCGTTCATTGATGGCAATCATTTTATCATTGTTGATCTCAGCTATCTTCGGTGAATATTTCATCAACCTGCTCAAACGTAAACAAATAACCGAAACCCAACGTGACGCATCTATAGACCCTTTTAATGTGAAAAAAGTTGGTGTGCCGACGATGGGAGGTATAATTATTATTGTCGCAATTCTCATACCTTGCCTTTTGTTGGGGAAGCTGCATAATATTTACATGATATTAATGTTGATTACCACCATTTGGCTGGGTACGTTAGGCTTTTTGGACGACTATATCAAGGTCTTCCGTAAAGACAAAGAAGGGTTGCACGGCAAATTCAAGATCATCGGCCAAGTAGGTTTGGGACTCATTGTGGGACTCACCTTATATTTAAGTCCGAGCGTGGTTATCCGTGAGAACGTAGAAATACAAAGAGGAGGAGAAATTGTGGAAGTGGTGCACAAGGAACAAGATCAGAAGTCCACCAAAACTACGATTCCTTTCTTCAAGAACAACAATTTGGATTATGCTGATTTCGTAGGTTTTCTGGGAGACAATGCCCAGGCTGTAGGTTGGATTATTTTCGTATTAGTTACCATCTTCGTAGTTACTGCCGTATCTAACGGTGCCAACCTGAATGACGGGATGGACGGGATGGCAGCCGGAAATTCTGCTATCATCGGTCTTACCTTGGGCATATTGGCATACGTATCCAGCCACATCGAATATGCAGGATACCTTAATATCATGTACATTCCCGGCAGTGAAGAACTGGTAATCTTTATCTGCTCCTTCATCGGCGCACTGATCGGTTTCCTTTGGTACAATGCTTTTCCCGCCCAAGTATTTATGGGCGATACCGGCAGCTTGACCATTGGTGGTATCATAGCGGTATTTGCAATCATCATTCATAAAGAGTTGCTTATACCTATTCTCTGTGGAATCTTCTTGGTAGAAAACCTTTCGGTTATTCTACAGGTGAGATATTTCAAAAGCGGAAAAAAGAAAGGGCATTTGCAACGCGTATTCAAACGTGCACCTATCCACGACCATTTCCGTACTACATTAGCACAGTTAGACCCCAATTGCAGTTATCTGTTCATGAAACCCAACAGCGTATTCCATGAGTCAAAAATCACGGTACGCTTCTGGATTGTCACCATCGTACTCGCTGCAATTACGATTATTACATTAAAGATAAGATAAGATAAACGAAGATTATGGCTAAAAGAATTGTCATACTAGGAGCCGGAGAAAGCGGTGCGGGAGCAGCCGTTCTGGCAAAGAAACAAGGTTTCGACACCTTCGTTTCAGACATGTCCACGATTAAGGACACATACAAAAACATGCTGAACGAGCGAGGCATCGAATGGGAAGAAGGCAAGCATACCGAATCTCTCATTCTGAATGCGGATGAAGTAATCAAAAGTCCGGGTATTCCGAATGATGCCCCGATGATTCTTAAGTTAAAGTCACAAGGCACCCCTATCATCTCCGAAATAGAATTTGCGGGACGTTATACCAATGCCAAAATGATTTGCATTACAGGAAGTAATGGAAAAACAACAACTACTTCGCTGATTTATCATATCTTCAAGAAAGCAGGTATGAATGTGGGACTAGCCGGAAATATCGGTCAAAGTCTGGCATATCAGGTAGCAGAATGCAACTATGATTATTATGTGATCGAGTTAAGCAGTTTCCAATTGGACAACATGTACAAGTTCCATGCCAACATTGCCGTATTGATGAACATCACACCGGATCATCTGGACCGTTACGACCACCAGATGCAAAACTATGTGGATGCAAAATTCCGCATTATCCAGAACCAGACCCCGGACGATGCCTTCATCTTCTGGAACGATGACCCCATCATCCAGCGTGAATTACACAAATATGGCATTCATGGCCATTACTACCCTTTTGCCGAAAGGAAAGAGGAAGGAACCGCCGCATACGTGGAACAGGACAAGGTTTATTTTACAGAACCAATCGCTTTCAACATGGAACAGGAGGAACTGGCGCTGACCGGAACCCATAATCTGTTCAACTCCATGGCGGCCGGTATCTCTGCCAACCTGGCGGGTATCCGCAAAGAGTGTATCCGCGAGGCCTTGGGTGATTTCAAGGGAGTGGAACACCGCCTTGAAAAAGTCTGCCGGGTAAGAGGGGTGGATTACATCAATGACTCCAAGGCTACCAATGTGAATTCCTGCTGGTATGCTTTGCAAAGCATGAAAACCAAAACCATCCTGATATTAGGCGGGAAAGACAAAGGCAACGACTATAACGAAATTGCCGACTTGGTAAAAGAAAAATGTACCGGATTGATCTACATGGGATTGCACAATGAGAAATTGCATGATTTCTTTGACAAGTTCGGCCTGCCTGTAGCCGATGTACAAAGCATGAAGGATGCCGTAGACGCTGCTTACCGGATGGCCAAGAAAGGCGAAACCGTATTATTAAGTCCATGCTGCGCCAGCTTCGACCTTTTCAAAAGTTACGAAGACCGTGGCGAGCAGTTCAAGGAATGTGTAAGAAACCTGTAATATAGTATTAAGGTATATAGATAATGGATCTGATAAAAGACTTGTTCAAGGGCGACAAAGTAATCTGGATTATTTTCCTGTTTCTTTGTCTGATCTCTATCGTCGAGGTATTTAGTGCCGCCAGCACGCTTACCTACAAAAGTGGGGATCATTGGGGACCTATCACCCAGCACAGTGTCATCCTGATGGTAGGTGTGTGCATTGTGGTACTGGTACATAACATTCCCTACAAATATTTCCGTGTGTTTCCCGTCTTCCTGCTACCCCTATCGACATTATTGCTGATATTTGTAATGGGTATGGGATTGATTACCGGAGACCGTGTCAATGGTGCAGCCCGTTGGATGACTTTCTTCGGTATCCAGTTCCAGCCTTCCGAACTGGCAAAAATGGCCGTGATTATTGTCACCGCATTTATTCTATCCAAATTTCAGGAAGAAGACAATGCCAATCCGAAAGCATTTAAATATATCATGTGGATCACCGGAATTGTTTTCATTCTGATTGCTCCCGAAAACGGCTCTACCGCAGCACTGCTTTTCGGAGTAGTCTTTTTAATGATGGTGATCGGCCGGGTACCCTGGAAGCAATTGGCCAAGTTAATGGGAATAGCCGGAGTTATGGTGGCTTTTTTTGTAGGCATAGTGATGATTATGCCCACACACAAACTGAACAAAGTCCCCATGATGCACCGTGTAGAAACCTGGCAGAACCGTATAAAAGGCTTCTTTGAGGACAAAGAAGCCGTTCCCGCCGCCAAATATGATATAGACAAGGACGCCCAGATAGCACACGCCAATATTGCTATCGCCTCCAGCAACATCATAGGAAAGATGCCGGGTAACAGTGTGCAGCGGGATTTCCTGTCACAAGCATTCTCGGACTTCATCTTTGCTATAATCATAGAAGAGCTGGGGTTGCTGGGAGGCGCCTTTGTAGTGATTCTCTACATCTGGCTGTTGATGCGGGCGGGTAAAATAGCCCGAAGAAGTGAAAAAAGTTTTCCTGCCTTTCTGGTGATGGGCATCGCCCTGTTGCTGGTATCTCAGGCGATGCTTAACATGATGGTGGCCGTAGGTCTGTTCCCCGTCACCGGACAACCCCTGCCGCTTATCAGCAAAGGAGGAACCTCTACACTCATCAACTGCGCCTACATCGGTATGATATTAAGTGTCAGCCGCTACGTGGCTGAGAAAGAAGAACAGAAAGCCGCCGAGCAACAAGCGCAGAAAGAAGCCGAACTGGCAGCCAAGGCCGAACGGCGCCAGGAAATAGTAGCCGCCATGCAGGAAGCCATTACTACACTTCCGTCAGGTGACACAGCCGCCACTTCCCTCCCGTCGGAGGAAAACTCGCTGTCCGATGACTTGAAGGCATTACTGAATGAGGCCGGGAAGCGGGAGCCGGAAGAAGAAATATAATATAAACCATTCATTTTAAAAGTATTATTTATACTTTTGCGAATAATTCGACTAAAAAGGAATTATGGAAGAAAATTTAAGAATCATCATCAGCGGAGGAGGAACCGGGGGACACATTTTCCCCGCAGTCTCTATTGCCAACGCCATCAAGGAACAACATCCCGAAGCGGAAATCCTGTTCGTAGGCGCTGAAGGCAGAATGGAGATGCAACGCGTTCCTGCTGCCGGATACCCTATAAAAGGATTACCTGTTGCCGGATTCGACCGTAAGAACTTATTGAAAAATGTTTCGGTTCTTTTCAAATTGGTCAAAAGCCAGCTATTGGCACGTAAAATCATCAAGGATTTCAAGCCACATGCAGCAGTAGGTGTAGGCGGATATGCCAGCGGTCCTACTTTGAAAATGGCCGGGATGATGGGTATTCCGACACTGATACAAGAGCAGAACTCTTATGCCGGAGTAACCAACAAACTATTGGCAAAGAAAGCCTGCAAAATATGCGTGGCATACGACGGCATGGAACGTTTCTTTGAAAAAGACAAGATTATCCTGACCGGAAACCCTGTCCGCCAAGGACTGCGCAACCATCACATCAGCCGTGAAGAGGCTATCCGCTCCTTCGGGCTGGACCCATCCAAGAAAACAATCCTGATTGTAGGAGGAAGCTTGGGAGCACGCACCATCAACAACTGCGTGATGGAAGGTTTGGACAAGATTAAAGCATCCGGCGCGCAGTTTATCTGGCAAACCGGGAAAATATATATCGGCGAAGCACGCGCCGCAGTAGCCCAGGCCGGTGAGTTACCAATGCTCCACGTAACCGATTTTATCAGCGATATGGCCGCCGCATACAGTGCTGCCGATTTAATAATCAGCCGTGCCGGAGCAGGTTCCATCTCCGAGTTCTGTTTGTTGCAGAAACCCGTCATTCTGGTTCCGTCGCCTAATGTGGCCGAAGATCATCAGACCAAGAACGCACTGGCGCTGGTCAATAAAAACGCAGCACTCTATATCAAGGACGCCGCTGCCAAAGAAGCTCTGCTGGACAAAGCAGTTGAAACCGTGAAACAGCCGGAAACATTGAAAAGTTTAAGTACAAATATTGCTAAATTAGCCTTTACCGACTCAGCCAACGTTATTGCCCGGGAGGTATTCAAACTGGCTGATAAATACAGAAAAGAAAATGGACGTTAACACATTAAAATCAGTTTATTTCATCGGTGCCGGAGGTATCGGCATGAGCGCATTGGTACGCTACTTCCTGTCAAAAGGCAAGAAGGTAGGCGGATATGACCGTACGCCCAGTGAACTGACAGAAAAGCTGATAGAAGAAGGAGCAGCCATCCATTACGAAGAAAGCACGGAACTGATAACGGATGCATTCCGCGACCCGGCAACTACATTGGTTGTCTATACTCCGGCTGTCCCCGATACACATAAAGAGTTTACCTATTTCCGGGAAAACGGTTTCGAGATACATAAACGTTCGCAGGTATTGGGAATGCTTACCCATGCAGGAAAAGGACTTTGTGTAGCCGGCACTCACGGTAAGACCACCACTTCTACCATGACAGCCCATCTGTTACACCAATCCCATGTAGGATGCAACGCCTTTTTGGGAGGCATCTCAAAGAATTACGGCACCAACCTGCTGTTGTCTGACAGCAGTGAATACATGGTTATTGAAGCCGACGAGTTCGACCGTTCTTTCCATTGGCTCTCGCCCTACATATCGGTGATTACCGCAACCGATCCCGACCATCTGGATATCTACGGAACCAAAGAGGCTTATCTGGAAAGCTTCCGCAAATATACCTCACTCATCCAGCCGGGAGGTGCATTGATTGTACGTAAAGGCATCGAGCTGCAACCGGCTTTGCAGAATGGTGTGAAACTGTACACCTATTCCCAAGAAGAGGGTGACTTTCATGCAGAGAATATCCGTATTGGGAACGGTGAGATTTTCTTTGATTACGTATCACCCTTGGGAAATATCCCCAATATACAGTTGGGTGTCCCCGTCAGCATCAACATTGAGAACGGGGTAGCCGCCATGGCTTTGGCGCAGATGAGCGGATTGACTGACGAAGAAATAAAGAGAGGTATGGCAAGTTTCCGCGGAGTAGACCGTCGTTTCGATT
>ENA-OZSN01000084-OZSN01000084.1-human-gut-metagenome-genome-assembly--contig:-NODE-84-length-23628-cov-6.170025_pt1 | contig 23628 bp, 24 predicted proteins | sample MGYA00244126_ERZ653974 | MGnify/ENA primary metagenome ERZ653974 (study PRJEB26926, sample SAMN06164524) | human gut metagenome | biome: ENVO:00009003; feature: ENVO:2100002; material: ENVO:00002003... | reverse complement strand
TCCATATTCCTCTTTGGAGTCGTGAAAGACACCAATAATCTGCTCGATGTATACATCGGCGGATTTTTTGTTTATGAAATAGGCATCGAATTCCTTTAGGAACCGGGCCTTGACAACCGGTCCACATATTATTTTCTCTAAGAAGGAACGCAAATCCTTTTCGGGTATCTGCTGTAAAACCTCGATTATTTTTTCTTTCTTTATGCTGTTTTTCTTTTTTGCCATGTTATAGTGTATAATAGGTTACAGTTCGGTTTTTGGCTTTCCATTTGACTTGTCAACACGTAATTATGACAAAGATAAGTCTTTTGCTTCTAATTAGCTTCTAAAAAATGGTATATTTGCAGACTGATTGTTTGAAAACAGATGTAAAGTATGGTACAAATAGAAAAGAAGATGTAATGTTTAACGGAAGCATGAGGGTAAGCCAACCGCATGCTTCAAAATATTACATCAAAATGAGCAGATCAAGAAAAAAGTTCCCGGCTGGGGTTAATTGTTGCTGCAAGTCTCAGAAGAAGGGAAAGAAAGTGGCATCCAAGCGGTTCAGACGAAAAGTGAAAGTACTGATGCACCAGGAAAGTTATGAGCGACTGCCTTTTTTCTCCATCGAATTGACTTCTCCGTGGGATTTGGGTGGAGACGGAAAATCTTTCTATGGTTTTCGCTCCGAGTGTGACTGGTATGAAAAGGTAATGCGGAAATGACGGAAAGCTTTGATTCCACGGTAAAAAGCTACCTTGTTCATAAGTAGTGTGCTTGCTAGCCCAACTTTAACGCCCCGAAAAAGGCTGATTTTTCGGGGCGTTAAAGTTGCAAAATCGTTGATACCTAATATTTCATTTTTCTAATTAAACATGTCTGGCATTTGTGAACATGTGGGATTATCCATCAAAAGCTTCCATTCTGTTTTTTTCCAACAAAGCAAGGATGTCCTTCTCCTTATATAGTAATTTGCCTCCTATTTTGTAGTAAGGCAGTTTGCCGTTTATTCTGTACTCTGCCAGCGTCCTGCGTGTCAGTTTCAACTGTTCGGCAAGCTCACGGTCCGTAATGTAACGTTCTCCGTTCAGAACCGGACGTAATTTCTCCTCCTGCTTGTCCAGCATTTCGGACAGGCTGTCTATGTTCCGGAAAAAACGAATGATTTCCGGGGTTTCTTTGGTCAACAGGGATTGAATCATAGCACTTCTAAAGGGTTATACGGTGAATATTGTTTTCCATAAAACAGATAATATCCTGACGCTTGTAATACACCTTACGGTCTATATGACTGTAAGGGATGGCCCTGCTTCTGCGAAGCTGCAACATCTTTCCGGGAGAGACGTCCATGAGCATGCAAGCCTCCTGGTTGTCAATCCAGTCGTCCATACCGGATATGCCACTTCCGCATGTTTCACACATTTTTTTTACAATGGCTTCCAGAGCCTCATTCATTTCCATGAATGTTTTAGCTTCGATACATACAAACTCCATAAACTTCATTTTTTGTCGGATACGAAAATATGAAAGGGAACATTCATGTCCAAAAGGATGTCGTCAAATGACATCAGATGTCATTAAACGTCATATGTAACAGAGGGCTGCAGGGGTAAACTTCAGGAAAATGCTCTGAAATAAATATTATCATCAATTATATATGTTGAATACTTTGTGTGGAAGCGTCATCAATTTACCCGGTTTTAAGAACATAGGCGGGATATTACCTGTAAATTGTAAAGTTTACATTCGGACTTTACAGTTTTATACTTCAAAATTTTACACTTACCATTCACCGATAAAAATCATAAAATGTTATTTGTTTGATTCTTAATAGAATACAATTTATGATTAAGTTAAGACCGGCATTCCGGCATAGATTTTTCACTAAAGATGGCATATACTCTTGAGAGTGCACACAAGAAAGGGTATTTCAGTAATAACCTTTAAAATACAGGAGATACATGCCATGATGTATATAGACAATGAAGTGCTCGAGAAAATGATAATGACCATAGTGGAAGGTTTTGACCGCATAGAGAAGAAATTGGACAGGATGGGACGTGTGAAAGAGTTCTTGAACGGTGACGAGCTTTTGGACAACTATGACATAGCCAGGCTGCTCAACGTGTCGCTGCGGACAGTCGCCCGTTACCGGGAAAAAGGACTGATCCGCTATTACCAGACGGATGAGAACGGCAAGAATTTCTACAGGAGTTCGGATATACAGGATTTTTTGCAGAAACGGGGAAAGAAAAACTGAACGGGAGAATGTGGATATGCGGAAGTTGTGCTAACTTTGTCTTATAAACGATTGTTATGAAGACAAATACCAATTCTAGATATTCCGTTGCGGTCCTTATTGACGGGGATAACGCCTCCTTTGAGAGAATGGAGGATATAATGGGCTTTGTTTCCCGTTATGGGGATGCCATTATCAGACGGATATACGGGGACTGGACGAGAAAAGCTCTTTCCGCATGGAAGGAAACTGCCCGGGAGCATGGATTTAGGCTTGTACAAGCTTCCTCCCATGCTCCCGGAAAGAACACGACCGATATCGCGCTGGTCATAGACGCGATGGACATTCTTCGTGACGGTCGGGCGGACTGTTTCTATCTGGTAGCCAGTGACGGTGACTACAGCCTGCTTGCCCAACGGATACGGGAAGCCGGATTGAAGGTGCTGGGATATGGGGAGGGCAAGACTCCCGTATCACTGGTACGGTCCTGTTCCGTGTTCCTGTATGCCGACCGGAAAGGGAACAAGGCTGAGGACAATACTCCCGAATCCTTTATCCGAAGGGACATGGAGTATTTCGACAAGGCTTTCCGGCAGGCGGCTGACGGCAAGGGGGAGGTCTCCCTTTCGCTGATCGGCGGCGCATTGAAGAAAATGATGCCCAAATTCAAGGTCAGGAGATACGGATGCAAGACATTGGGCAAACTCTATGAAAGGCTGGACCGGTACGAGCTGGTCATGACGGAAAAGGGAGTGGCAAGTGCCGTGCGGCTGAAAGGCTGAACCGCACGGCGGGAACAATCAGGAACCGTCAGTTTCCTTTTATGCATGGCAAGGATGCATAAAAGAAAACTGACGGTCGTTGTCTATACAGGGATGGGATTTATCCGTAGTGTATCGAGATTGAGATAGGCTCCCCGGTAGAATGTCCTTCCTTCCCTGAGCATATGCCACAGGATGTCGCAGCCGGTTTGCGCCAGTATGGAATTGATGAAAAGGTCCTGCTTCTGCAAGGCTTCCGCCAGCGAGCAGCTCGGCCCCGAATCCTTTTCCTTGATGGTGGAGTAGCGTACCTCTTCGGTAATGACATTCATGCGGGGAACGGGCAGGTACTCGTTGGAGACGGGCTGGAGAATCTTGCCACGGATGTTCCCTATCAGGACCTGTCCGGTAGTCCGGGCGTTGCCGAAGTCCATCCAGTATATGGGCGACCGCTCGTTGTTGGAAGTGTGTTCCCTGTGTTTCTTCAGGAACCGCCAGAGGTTCATCCTGGAGCGGATGTTGTCGGTACAGGTGACGATGATGTTCGCCAGGGCGGGCTCTTCCCGGTCTGCGGAGGCTTTCAGCGGATAACGCTGCCCCTTTGCCTCCCACGAGAAGCCGAAAAAACGGTTGATGCGGGTCACGAGTGCCGCTGCCTTGTTCAATCCGAGTTCCGATGCGCTGAACAGCTGGCGTCCGATGTTCGCTTCCGTGACGGTATCGGGGTCAAAAACCTTCACGTGCAGTCCCGGATGTCCGAGAGCCTGTAATGCCACGCTCATCCGCGCCAGGCCGGTGGCCACCTGTGAGCCTGTTCCGCCCGCACCGATTACGAAGACGGTCACGGGATGGTAGGGATTGAGCAGGTATCTGTCTGTATAATGAATCTTTTTCATGCCAGTAAGTCTTTAAGTTGTTTGCTCATGGGTTTCAGTTCGTTCTCGTCAAACGGATTGGCGCGTGCCTTTTCCGTTACCGAGACCAGGTTGCTTCCGGTCGGGTTCCTGCTTCCTCCCAGATGGGAGAATTCGCTGAGCCAGAAACGTTTTTCCCAATACTCGAGGAGTTTTGAGAAAGTCATGTCTTCCGGGGGAGTCAACGTGGCGTTTCCCAGACAGACACTGCTACCCGTGACATTGAAGAAAGGGGCGAGGAAAAGCGGGCTGTTTTCCGCCGGTTTTTCCCCCTTGTAGGAGAAAATGTCCAGCCTGTCACCGGAGACCTTGTAGATTACGCCGGGCACATGGAATGTCCCGTCAGGAATATTCAGGCTTCCGGCAAAGAACATCCGCCGTTTTCCCGGAGGATTGTACCAGATGTACCTTTCGTGCCCCTTTCGGGTATCACACCACAGCATGTTGGCGGGGATTTTTCCGTGCGGCACGTTCCGCCGGTCATCCGTATAGGATTCCATCAGGGAGTCCATGAACTCATAGGTGACGGGCATGGCAGCCTCCATCCTGCCCCTGTCATTGATGGGATGCAGTTCGAGGTAATACATTCCGTTCCCATAGCGGTTCTCACGGTATTCATATGCGATCAGTGCCGCCTTGGGCACCATCAGCTGTTGCAGTTTGTTGGTCAGTTCATTCATATCGTTCATTTTAGAAGTTGTCAGCTATATGCTTTGTAAAACGTGCCAGCCATTTTGAAAGCCTTTCCGGGTAGTCGCCCATTTGGAAGAGACAGTCCGTTTCCGGTGTCAGGAACCTGTATGTGACCGGGGTAAGGGCATAAGTCTCCTGGTAGTCCGAGTTCATGAACCCTTCCATGCATTCAGCCAGCGTGTCGCGGGTAGAGTAGACCAGCATGACCTGGCTTTCCATTCCCACCGGGTAAAAATCACGCTCCTCCTCATACGCCCAATCGTACAGGTAGTCTGTGAGGTTCGGGCTTTCCGGGGTGATCAGTGCCATGCCCTCCCTTATCAGGTCCAACAGTTTTTGCTCCTTCCCCTTTTCTGTCCGGTAATTCCGTACAGCCTCTTCCAGAGAGTTGCAGAACGGTTTTCCCGACATCCGTTTGAGCGCTTTCGCCCGTTTTCCTGACTGGTAGGAATCCGCCAGCCGCCTGTTCGCCCTGATTTCTTTCGGGGAAGCGTCGGAATCCCGGTTTTCCCAGTCTTCCAGTTCCTCTATGGCGAAGTCATAGCAAAACGCCTCGGAGACATTGCAGACTCCGTGATGCCGGACGAATTGCCGGATGAACTCCCTGACAATGTTCCTCAATGGTACGGGAAGCCATTCCGTAAAGTCGATGGGAATCCAGAACAATGCGGGTTCCGGCCAGTCGTGATGGCGGAACAGACAGAAATGGAGCCTTCCTTCTTTCTCTTCCAGATTGATACATTCCGGCACGCTCTCGTCCATCGCCTTGTACAGTTCGGTGATTTTCAGACGGGGGCTGCCCCCTTTCCTGTATCGGAAAGGGAGCTTTATACCCATAAGTCCGGCATAGTTCAATGCCGATTGGTAGAGATAATTGAAATTTTCCGGTGTCGTGAGATTGACCGGGGAACCGTCATATCTGTCTTTATGCCAAAAATCCGGAGAGAGGGGAGGAATTTTATCTGTCAGAAAATCATGACGCTTCCCGGTGGCGGCAGTATCCTCCTTTTTTGTCCCGCTGTTCCTCTTCGGATGTCTGACGGGCTGGCCGAGCGGATAATGAGTCCCGCCAGATTTTCCTTGGCTGATTCTGATAGCAGTCTGCATGGCTTGTCCTCCTTTTTCTTTCTCTTGCCCATACGCTTATCCTTTTACTCCGATGGTTGTCTTGAAGCGGTAGACCGCCTTGTCCTCCTCCCATTCCGGCCCATGAACGGTCGCCGTTGTCAGTTCGGGATAGGTCATGGAATAGAAGTCCATCACCTCGTTTACGGACAGTTCGTTGTTCGGGTCGCTCAATACCAGTTCCTTGGAGTCCTTCCTGAATTTGAAAATTCTCTGCAATCCTTTGATTTCAAGTGCCATAATTTCTCTTCTTTTATAAGGTTTAACAATATACCATGTCCATTTGTGCCATGTCCGTCATGCGACATTCCTTCGGGAAGTCCGGATATTCCGCATACGGGTCTTCCCTGAGCATTTCCCGGTCATCCTCGCAGTCCTTGTCGAAGTTGTACATCACAGCCTCTTGCGTTTGCCGGTATTGTTCCGGGCTCTCATAAGTTCTTGCGGTCTCCTGCGCCGGTGCATACTGTGACGAGGCCGGTTGCATCCATTGCTTTCCGTCTATCTGCGGTTGCGGCATCTGTACCGGTTGATGGAACTGGATTCCTTGAGGTTGTGGAACTGACTGTTGTGGGATCGGTTGCATATATTGTACGGGCTGCGTTTGCGGCTGTCCGGGGTGTGCAGCAGGCTGAGGCGTTTGCGGTTGTGAGACGGGTTGCGGAACCGGATCCGGCTGTTCGGACAAGAACATCGGGATTTGCTCTCCGCTCCGGTATTGCGGTGCCGTCTGTTGTGGAGCCGGCTGCGGCTTGGGCATTGGCGGTTGTTCCATGCCGAACAGGCTTCCCTCCGATGCCTTTTTCTGTACCTCCGCCATCTTCACGTCAATCTCCTTCTGCTTGTCCGGAAGTGCCAGTATCCTTGCCTGCTTGAGCCATGTCAACGCTTCGGAATAGCGTTTGCCGGTCATGGCATCCTCAGCCTTCTTAAGCAGCTTTTCCATCTTTTCCCGTTTCTCGCGGACCTCCTTGGACTCTTTTTCCGCCGCAGACCTGGCGGCTTTGCTTTGTGAGATCACCTGTGCCGCTTGCTTCTCGAACGTTTCCAGGTTGGTAAGGATGCCCTGCGCTTTCTGTAAAGGTGTGCCGACAGCCTGCAGGAAGCCCGCATCCAGCTCTTCCGGCGTGCCGTTCAGGATGAGCGGGACGATGCGCTCCCCGTCCTTTACCCCCGACCGCCTGGGAACAACGGCCACCGTCAGGTTGTTGTTTACTCGTCTGATGTTGATACTCAGGTCCGTGCCTGCCGTGATCATTTGGTTGATTGCTTGAAAAAACATAATGGTAAAATTTAAAATGTTATACATAGGTTTCCTTGAAAAAATCCTTCAGGATTCTCTGCCTGTCCAGATTCGAGGCGATGCCCTTCAACGGTTCCAGATAGTAGCCGATACGTTTCGGCCCGTCTGTCGTATCGGGAATCCGTTTTTTTACAGGTCTCACACGGCTTGTGGCGGGCCATGCGGCCGGCATGACCGGAGCCGGCGGGGTGAATGTAGCGGTTCTCATGTCTTTATGCTTTAAGGGTTATACAAGCATGCCCATGACGGTCAGGGCGATAATTATTTTTACAATGAGGGTGAACGTCCTGAAAAGGAGGCTGATGAGCGTTCCCGACAAAAGGAACAGGACGATCAGGTACACGGGAATGATTCCCTTGCTGTAGAGCAGGCATATTCCCGTAAGCAGGACCAGTGAGACCGTCCGCTTGCAGATGTTTTCGATAAGTCGCAGTTTCATGTCTTTAAATTTTTAAGAATGAATAATCCCATCGGGATATGTTTTCCCGATTTTATAGGCCTCCGGCCCTTGGATTGCCTTTTTGCGCAAGGCTTGGCAAAAGAAAATACCGCAGCGAAGCGAGGATGATTTTCTTTTAGCCAACCAAGCCCCCAAAGGGGGCCGCCTTGCGGCAAAACGAGGCAATCCAAGACCTTTGCCGCTTAAAATCGGAAAAACGTATCTTGCACATATAAAAAATAAAAAAGGAAGTACAGACAGACGTCTGCACTTCCCTTGTCTTGTTGGCTTTGACATTTGTTTATATGGTTCCCTGTGGCCGCTTTTCCACCGGATGGTTCCGGAATATCTCGCCTGTCACCTCATTTACCGTTTCCAGCACGCCGTCCAGGAACTCCTCCTGTGAGAGTTCACCCCGTTCTATCCGTGCCAGTTCATTTTCCCAGCCCGAGGTGAGGGAGGCGTCGGCCACCTTCATACCGCGTACCGTCTCATACAGGAAAAGCCCTTTAGGGGTCGGGACGACATATTTACCCGAATAACGGATGTATTTACGTTCCAACAGCGTGCGGAGGATATTCGTGCGGGTGGAGACGGTGCCCAGTCCGGCCTTGTCCATGTAGTCCACCAGTTCCTCGTCTGTATAAGGGGAGACCGGTAACGATTTCTTATGTATAAGGCTGCACCCTGCCACCGGCAGTATCTCTTCCTGAAAAAATTCCGGCATCACCTGGTAAGGCATACGGCCTTTTGCGACAATATGTTCCCTCTCGAAGATTCCGAGCCATCCTTTTTCCAGGATGCGGTATGTACGGATGCGGAATTTACGTGCGGCGCACACCGCATCGACGGTTGTGTATTCCACCTTGCAGGGCGGCATGAACGTTTCAAGCACCCTACCGACAATGAGCGTGTAAACCAGCATTTCCTCCCGGCCCAATTTACCGGGCTGTATACCTGTAATGATGATGGCATGATGCTCCATGGTGTCTTGTGCCCCAATGCTGTCCTGCGGCGCGGCAAGGTCAACCGTATCGGCATATTGTCGGAACTCCTTGCGGGAGAGCATCTTCTCCATGACAGGCGGCAACGTGTCATATACATCCCCCGGCAACAGGCGACTGGAGGTACGCGGATAGGAAATCAGCCTCTTCTCGTACAGGCTCTGTGCAATCTCCTGCACCTGTATGGCCGTCAGGCCGTGGTAACGGTTCGCGTCTTTCTGTAGTTCGGCCAGGTTGTAAAGTGCCGGTGCCCCGATTTCCTCCGTCCGTTTCCTTACCGTTGTGATGCGGGCGTTCTTTGCCGCCTTGCAATCCTCGTACAATGCCAGTGCCTCCCGGTGGGCCACAAGGTCGTCCACGTGGCGCATCTTTAGGATACGGTCATTCTTGCATAGGCTGATGAATACGGGCCAGCTGTCAGCCGGCATGTGGTTCTCCTTCTCCCGGTACCGTCTGCATATCTCCGCCAGTACGGGGGTCTGTACCCTGCCCAGCGAGTTGTTCCCGAAGCCTACCGCCTTGCAGATGGCATGGCTTGAATTGACGCCCAGGAGCCAGTCCGCCCGGTTACGGCTGTCCGCCGCCAGGAACAGGTTGTCGAACCGGTCACATGGAAGGAGGTTCGCCATGCCTTCCGTGATGGCCTCGTCCGTCAGAGACGAGATCCAGAGGCGGAGGCAGGGTTGTTTGCACCCCAGAAAGCCGTAAAGATGGCGGAACAGCATCTCTCCCTCCCGGGAAGCGTCGGTTGCCGCGATGATGGTGTCGCATGCGTTGAGTACCTTGGCTATCACTTTCAACTGGAGCACCGCATTGATGTCGGGATTCCACCCGGTGTCCGTCTTCACGTGCCTTACTGTCAGGACGGAAGGCGGCAGCAGGGGAAGGTCCTCCCGCTCCACACGGGCTGTTCCTGAATCCTTCGGCATTGCCAGGGAGAGCATGTTGCCGTATGTCCATGTCACCATGTAGCCGTTCCCGGTCATATAGCCGTTCTCCTTTCTGCCTGCTCCCAACACTCTTGCTATCTCTCTGCCCACGTTGGGCCTGTCAGTCACTATTGCGATCATATTCTTTTTCTTTTTGATGCCCCGTACCGGATTGGGCGATACGGGGATATGTTAAACTTGTTTTATTTTTTGTTATTTCTTTGGAGATTCCTCCTGACGGATGCCGTTGATTTCCATGATTGGCCTGTTGTTGTCACCGGGTACCAGTTTGAATGTGGCATCCATGGCCAGGCTGATTACCGGGGTACGGAGTCTCAACGGGATGATTTCCGACTCCTTGCCTTGCAACAACAGGTCAAGGTTGCCGTCCGCTTCCAGTTGCTCCTTGCTGATACCCACGGCCTTCAGGCCGGGCCAGTCAATGTCTTCTACATTATAGATATAAGGGATGTTCCGATTCATATTCATACGGTTCGGGGATTTGATGTTTGTAAAACTGATTTTGTCTCTCTCCGATCGGGGTCATACCGCTTGTTTTGCGCCATTCTTTTGTTCCTGCTGCTGGCCTTGGGCGGTGTCCGCCTGTGCCGCACGACGGGAAGTGTCCCTGCGGATATCCGGGTTCTCCTGGAAATACTGCAACTGCCCGGAATAAGGGTTTACTTTCAGGTAGGAGCTGAACGTCTGCCCATTGTTTTTCAGCCCTTCGACAAGGAGGGTCTTCCCGTCCTGGAGGTTCGCCTTTTCCTGCGCCGTGAACACATGGCCGTAAACCTCCGCCGGGATACGTGGCGCCTGCTGCTCGTTGAACCCGTCCGGCGTGCGTGAGTACATCGTCCTGCCGGTATTCATGTCCAGCTTGACAAACGCGGAGAATTCTTCTCCCTTACGGTTGATCATGTTTTCCAGATAGACGGCCTGCCCCTTGCGTAAGGTTTCCTTATCCTCGGGGGTCAGTTGCACGCTGCATATCTCCTTGGGGATATAGATTTCTCCGGTTTCCGGATTATGACGGGTGTAATTCGGCCGTCCTGTCGTCTGGTCTATCGTGACAAACGCGGAGAAAGCCCCGTCCCTGTTCTTGAACTTCATGTCCTCGACCAGGATGGTATGTCCCTCGCTGAGCATCTTTATCTGGGTGGGTGAGAGCGGTACGCCCCCGATGGATTTCTCGTTGAATACCTGGTTCTTCGGGAAGATGAACTCCAGCCCCCTGCGCTCGGCGCTGTATTGGAGCGTGGCGTCAAATTCCTTCCCCGTCTTGGAGGTCATCCCCTCCACCTTGACGGGTTGTCCCTCCTTCAGCAGTCTGATCTCCTCGTCCGTAAGTCTTACCCCGCTCACTTCCTGCGGGATGTAGACATGCTCCTGCCGGACGGCGACCAGCTCGTTGGTGTTCTTGTCGATGGAGATCAGGCAGGGGGTGTACTCACTGCCACGCAGGTTGAGTTCCACCGCACGTCCCATGTTGCCGGTCTCACGCAGGTTCTTCTTGTCCTCCTCGCTGAAGTTGAATCCGAAATAAGGGCGTTCCAACTGTGGTTCCTTGCGTATGCCGTGAATGGCCAGTCCCACCTGTCCATCCTGTTGCGGGATGAGTGAGAGCCTTGCATCCAGTTTGGCTGTCAGCAAACCGGAAAGATGGATTGTCAGGGGCACCAGCTTGTTGGTCTTGTAGCCCTTCAGCATGGAATCAAGGAGTCCCTGCTGTTCCAGCGAAGCCTTTGAGATTCCGACCTTTTCCAACTCCTCCCAGTTGACCATGTTCTCATTATACCGGTAATGCGGTCCTTGCGACTCCTGCGCTGCCTGTTGAGCCTGGGGCTGCTGCTGTTGCTGTGCCGCCTGCTGTACCTCGCTCTGTTGCAGGGGTTCCTGCGGTTGTGTCTCTTTGTCTGCCATAGCTGTCTTTTCTTTTTGGTTTACACTTTGTTCCTTCTTGTTTTCTCTCGGACGGATTTCGTAGCGTTTGAGGAACTCCTTCACTGCGTCCGTCTTTTTCCCTTCCGCCAGGTCCTTGATCGCCTGCTTGTTCACCTTGTAGTCGTGGAGGGTCATGCGGAGCAGGCGGAAATGGGTAGGTTCCTTGAGCTGGCTCCAGAAATTCTTGATGAAGTTTTCGAGTATGCTCGAGTTCTTGTCGAATTTCAGGAATGAGTTCTCATTCTTCTCGTCCGCCGGAACCGTCTTGACCTTCCCGTCCTTGTCGATCTCGCTGACCACTTGTACACCGGCTTTCGGGTCGCTCTTGTTATGAACCATCATCAGCTCGGTGATCTGTTCCACCAAAGGGGCGTCGTTCACGGCCTTCGGTTTCCGGGTTCGTCTAGGCTTCCCGTTCGGGCTCTTTTCTTGTGCCATACCTTTTCTTTTTGGGGTTAATAAATTGCTTTGACGCTTCAAATGTATGGGCTAAATCCGAATAAAATGCTGATTTTCAAAAAGGTGTCATCAGATGTCATCAGATGTCGTCAAATGTCCGAAAGACTGGTTTTCCGTGAGAGAAACATGCCGTGAAAACAAGGATATGGTATGCAGAGGAAGGGCGAAGAAGTCGGCACGGGCGCGAAGGGAGGATTATGCAGAGCAGAGTGAGCTGAAGTCCCTGTCTTCTCATGGGGGCGGCGTTTTTTTCATAAGACATTGCCAGGTCTGCCCATATATCCCGTACTTCCTGCCGGATTTATGGAGATATAAAGGAGGCCCTCCTTTTTTCATCAATGACACGGTCATGCGTCGCGTCGGTCGCAGTGAGTCCCTATAATCTTTCCCGAAATCAAAACCATTGTCCGGGCGTTTGTTTCCATGTGTATTTTCCGCGACTTGTCGCAAGGAAAATACTCATGGAAAGCGAAGCCGGAACGCCCGTGACAATACGGTTTTGATTTATCTTTGATTATAGGGAACTCGCTGGTATCTGTCTGTTTTTCACGAATTTCCCAGAAAACATATACTGTCTTGGTGTTTATACGATATAGATATTTCTGGACTTGTTCCACGGAAAACCGTCGCTTTTCATTTTCGGACTTTGATTCTTTACGAGGCTATTCGGACTGTCTTTCAAGAAGATTTACAGAGTTTGGCATCGGCATCAGGTGATATTCGGTGTTCCAAGCGGAGAAGCGGAATCTGGGACTAAATATTTTCTTCCTTCAACAATATAGCCCACGGGTTGTATCTATGTACCTATTATTCATCATAAAACAGACTATATATGGCTACCATTAAATTAAAATTCCGTCCATCGACGGTACGGGGTAAGGCCGGCACGCTCTGTTACCAGCTTTGCCACCGTCAGGAGAACAGGCAGATTACCACCGACATGAGGATATTTCCCGAGTGGTGGAATGAGACGAAACGTGAGCTTGTCGCTGTCCCCGGCAATGAGAGGGTCCTGACCGCCTACCGGAAACGGGCGGAAAAGGAGATGCGTGACATCCGTGAGATTATCCGCGAGCTGGACTGTAGCGGAGAAACATACACCTTGTCGGAAATACTCAACCGCTATCGCTCCCTGCCTTCCGAGCCCGGTTTCCTATACTACATGAAAAAAGAGATGGAAGCGCTTTGGGAGAACGGCCAATACGGTACCTCGCGTAATTACCGGCGTGCACTGAACAGCTTTTCCGCTTTCCTGGATGGTGATGACGTTCCTTTCTCATTGTTGGATTCCGCTCTGGCGTGTCGGTATGAGGCATGGCTGTGGCAACAAAAGGTAGCGAGGAACAGCAGCTCGTTCTATATGCGGATTCTGCGTGCCGTCTATAACAAGGCCGTAAGGCAAGGTCTTGCGTTGCAGACTTTCCCGTTTCGTGAGGTTTATACAGGAGTGGCTCGTACACCGAAACGCGCCGTGGATGAGGAAACCATCCTGAAGCTCCAAAGGATTGACCTCTCGGACTCACCGGCCCTGGCACTTTCCAGGGACATGTTCGTGTTCAGCTATTGTGCCCGTGGAATGGCGTTTGTGGACATGGCATATCTGAAAAAGGAGAATGTGGACAGCGGGCAAATCACCTATTGTCGTCATAAGACAGGCCAATACCTGACACTCCATATCGAACCGTGTATGGCGGCGATACTGGAACGATATGGGCGGGTTTATCCGGAAAGTCCATATCTTTTCCCCATCCTTACCGATGAACAGCCGGATCAGGCTTACCGGCAATATCGGACCGGGTTGAACTACCATAACCGAAAATTGAAACGGTTGGGTAAATTGCTTGGCGAACCATTACCTTTGTCCTCATATACGCCACGCCACAGCTGGGCTACCGCCGCACGCAACCACGATGTACCGATTGCCGTCATCAGTGCGGGGATGGGACACAGCAGCGAAAGGACTACGCTTATTTACTTGGATTCTTTGGACAATGCCGTGATAGATAATGCGAACGAGAAGATTTTGAAGGATTTGAACGATACCATTTCTATGTAAGAGAGGGTAAAAACACACTGCAAAGGTAATGATTCTCAGTAAAACTGAAAAGTAAAATAAACGTTTTTATTCCCTTATTTTACCCCCCCCCATTTATAAACAACTGATTATTAATAATTTGCATTACTAATTTAATATAAATCAAAATAGTGCCGTAATAAGAATATAAAATAAAAGGAGAACGTTGCATTATCCTTTCGAGCGTATTTTCGAGTCTAAAACCGAGCAAACCGAGCAAAAATGTACTTTTATAGCAATGTATATGCCTAATTATCAGCAAAAACAACATGTGTACCCTCTCTTACATAGAAACGGTACGAATACGGGGTTACGGTATCCGCTCACTGTAGTCAGGAGCGGCCCGCATTCCGGAAGTCCTATGAAGGAAAAAACCGGATTAACCTTGATTGCTGTATCTTCCTTATTTGAAAAAGCAGAAGGTGCAGGAATGGAAATTATATCCTTTTTATCAACCCGGTAACATTACTTTTCGTTGAACATAGAAACACACACACACGAACATTGGTTCGCCCTAAAAGTATTTTATAACAAAGTTTTCGAGATTGAGGATATATTGAAAAAAGACAAGATCGAGACTTACATTCCTTGTGAGGAAACCTTGATGGAACGTAACGGCATAAAGAAGAAACTCCGTCGTCCGGTCATTAATTCGCTTATGTTCTTCCGTTCAACCGTTTGTCGTGCTTTGGAAGTACAGCGACAATTCACCAATAAGGTAATCCTATATACAAGACAGAAGGGATTGAAAAGACTTCCCCTTGCCATTCCTGATCGGGAAATGAACATTTTCATGCTGGTCACCTCGTCCGGCGAGCAGGGAATGGAATATTTCGGGGAGGACAATTCCAAGTTTCAACAGGGAGAACGTGTACGGGTCATTGACGGAAAGTTCAAGGGAGCGGAAGGGGTTATCTGCCGGATTAGGAAGAATCGCCGTTTGGTGGTCACCGTCCAAGGCGTATGCGCCGTGGCTACTTCCTATATTCCACAAGCCTTTCTACAACGGATAGGGCAAGATTAAGAAAATCATCAAAAGAATCATATAGTGGACATTCTTCATTTTATCGAATTTGCCTTTATAGTCATAGTCGGCTGGACATTGAGTGCGATGGTCCTGCCTCGCATTTCGTTGGTCTCTTTCCGACGTCGCCTGTTCGACTCAGTGGACGAACGTAAGTTGCATACTGCCCATATACCAAGGTTAGGCGGTATCGCCTTTTTCCCTTGTATCACAGTTACGGTTTCGCTTGCCATTATCGGTTACAACCTTTGGCAGGGCTATAACATACTCGACATGGACTTGACGAACCGTCTGCTTTCCATGCTCTGTTGTCTGTTCATACTTTATCTTATAGGTATGATGGATGACCTTATCGGTGTACGTTACCGTTCCAAATTTGTAGTGCAAATACTTTGTGGCATACTGTTGGTGATTTCCGGGTTATGCTTCGACAACCTATACGGGTTGTTCGGTATTTATGTCATACCTTATTACATAGGAGTGCCGTTCACAGTATTCGTCATCGTCTATATCCTGAACGCCATCAATTTGATAGACGGCATTGACGGACTTGCCTCTGGGTTGAGTATTATCTCATTCCTCGCTTTCAGCTGCATGTTCATCCATTTGCAATGGTGGATGTATGCCTTTATCAGTCTAGCTGCTTTCAGTGTGTTATTGCCGTTCTTTTATTATAACGTATACGGTAAGATATATCGGGGACGCAAGATCTTTATGGGTGATACCGGTTCGCTCACTATCGGGATGCTGCTGGCAGTGATGGTCATCCGTCTGAGTATGTCCGATCCAGTGAAAGAGAGTGCCTTTCCCGGTAGCATTGTGATAGCTTTTTCTTTTTTGATTGTACCAATGTTTGATGTGATACGTGTGGTTATTCACCGGTTGCGTAACGGTAAAAATCCATTTCTTCCAGACCGGAATCATATCCACCATAAATTTATAGCCTTAGGAATGTCCCAACGTAAAGCTATGGTAAGCATTATTATTATGGCAGCTTTTTTTGCATTGGGAAATTGTTTTTTGATTCATTGCCTTTCCGTAACAAACTTGTTTCTGTTGGATGTGGCTGTTTGGACGGTGATTCATTGCTACATAACTATGAAAATCAAACGAAAACATAAAGTAGAATAATTAACTGTACAGAAAAAAAATCAGATATGAAATTTCATTTAATTAAATTATGTTTCTTGTGTGTCTTATTGGTGTCCTGCAATACCTCCAAAGAAATTGTCTATTTTCAAGATATCGTAGTTAATCAACCCGAGGCGATTATCGGGGCACGGGATATTACCGTACAACCCAAAGACCAGATTTCCATTATGGTGTCCAGTAAGGATCCGCAATTGGCGGCTCTGTTTAATTTGACACGGGTGCAATACCGTGCCGGATCTTCTGATTTACGTTCTGGCAACATCAATGGAGAAATATCAGGTTACACATTGGATGATAAGGGGAACATTGATTTTCCTGTTGTCGGAACATTGCATATTGCCGGTATGACCAAGAGCCAGATTGCCACCCTGGTAAAAAAAAGGCTGATGGAAGAGAATCTGGTAAACGATCCGGTAGTTACAGTTGAGTTTATGAACCTTTATTTCTCCGTGTTGGGCGAGGTGAAAACTCCAGGTAAATATGCCATTACAAAAGATCAGATTACCCTTTTGGAAGCCATCAGTATGGCGGGTGACCTAAGCATCTACGGAAAGCGAGATGCGATATTTGTCATCCGTGAAGAAAACGGCGAGCGTGTAACCCATTGGGTGGATATCCGCTCGAAAGATCTGTTTAATTCACCGGTGTATTATCTGAAACAGAATGATGTGGTGTATGTACAGCCCAACAAGGTACGTGCCGGACAAAGCACCATTAATGAGAACAGTGTAAAATCGGTATCGTTATGGATCAGTATCGGTTCGCTCCTATCCTCGCTGGGTGTTTTGCTGTTCAAGTAATGTATTGAATTTTATTTTATAAGATATTAAAGAGAGCCAAAATGATAAAGAATAGAACGAACACAGGCAAACCTACCGATGATTTTATACGGATACAAGATTTATGGGGTATGTTTATCCCGAAATGGTATTGGTTTGCCACTTCCTTGTTCGTTGCGTTGGCAACGGCATCATTATATTTGTTGAGTACTCCTAATGTCTATACCCGGACGGCTGCCATTTTAATTAAGGATGACTCCAAGAACAATTCTCCGGCAAGTGCAATGAATGAGTTTGCAGATATGGGTATTTTTAAATCAAACACCAATATCAACAACGAACTGCTCACCTTGAAATCCCCTACGCTGATGACAGAGGTGGTGAAGCGTTTGGGGCTAAATGAGATATATACTATTCGTAGGGGCTTAAAAAGAATAGAATTATATAAATCAAGCCCGATATTGGTGACTTATCTTTTTGATAATAAAAAAAGTGTAAGTTTTGATATAGAAGTTGGTGCACAAAACAAGTTTTATCTTTCAAACTTTATCGTTGCTGGAGAAGAAACTGGGGAACGGTTTGAAGGAATTATAGGAGATTCCATTCAAACATCAGCAGGAACATTGGCCATCAGCTTAACTTCTCAATATGAGAATTTTTTTACAGGCAGCACTATTCAATATAGTAAAGAACCGGCTGATATGGTGGCAGACAGCTATACGCAAAAATTGTGGGCTGAATTAGGCAATGAAGATGCCACCATTATTAATTTGAGCATTGATGATGCTTCTGTGCAAAAGGCAGAAGATATTTTGAATACACTGATTGAGGTTTATAACGAGAAATGGATCCAGGACAAGAACCAGATAGCAGTAAGTACCTCACGGTTTATCGGTGAACGTTTGGGCGTGATTGAAAACGAATTGGGTCATGTGGATGAGAATATCTCCAACTACAAGAGTGAACATCTGTTGCCGGACGTACAAGCCGCTTCCAGTCTGTATATGAGCCAGTCTGCTGAGAATAAAAAAGAAATTCAGACACTCACCAACCAGCTTGCGACGGCTCAATTTATTCGCCGCGAATTGGGGGGGAAAGAGATGAACCAGCCTTTGCCAACCAACTCCGGTATAGCCAACGTAAATATCGAAAGTCAAATCGGAGAATACAACAAGATGGTGTTGGATCGCAACCGGCTGATAGCCAACAGTAGCGAGAAAAACCCGTTGGTGAAAGATTTAGGGAACTCAATGCAGAGTATGAAACGTACGATTCTTCAATCGGTTGATAATCTGATCGTATCGTTAAATACTCAGATACGCAGTATTCGCCAACAGGAAGCAACAACAACTCAACAGTTGGCTTCTAATCCGAGTCAGGCCAAATACTTGTTATCGGTAGAACGTCAACAAAAAGTAAAGGAAGAGTTATACCTATATTTGCTCCAGAAGCGTGAAGAGAATGAACTGTCACAAGCGTTTACCGCTTATAATACGCGAATGATTACAGCTCCACGTGGCAGTGCTTTACCAACGGCACCAAATAAGAAAAACATTTTATTGGTGGCTCTTGCTCTCGGGCTTTTAGTACCGGCAGTTATTATCTTTATGCAAGAAAACATGAACACCAAGGTTCGGGGTAAGAAAGATTTGGAGAATTTGAGTGTGCCCTATTTGGGTGAAATACCGTTATATTTCCGAAACAAAAAAAAGAAGAATAAATTTTCGGAATATGCAATTGTGGTGGAAGAGGGTAACCGGAATATTATCAACGAAGCTTTTCGTGTGCTTCGCTCCAACGTGGACTTTATGAAAAGCAAGAATACCGAGCAGAAAGTATTTATAGAAACCTCTTTTAATCCGGGTAGTGGAAAAAGTTTTCTGTCCATGAACATCGCCATGAGTTTTGCCATTAAGGGAAAAAAAGTATTGGTGATAGACGGGGACTTGCGACATGGAACGGTTTCGGCTTATGTAGGGTCGCCTAAGAAAGGTTTAAGTGACTACTTGGGAAACAAGGAAGTCGTTTGGAACGAGTTGCTTGTGATAGACAAAAAGTATCCTAATCTGCATATAATTCCAGTAGGAACCATTCCTCCTAATCCGACGGAATTGTTGGAGGATGGAAGTCTGGCAACCTTGATGCAAGACTTACGCGATGAGTATGACTATATCTTTATTGATTGCCCGCCGATTGATATTGTGGCAGATACACAAATAATCGAGCAATATGCCGACCGGACACTCTTTGTGGTACGGGCGGGATTATTGGACCGCTCACTGTTACCTGAATTGGAAAGTATTTATCAAGAAAAGCGGTTCAAAAACCTTTCGGTGATATTGAATGGTACGGAAAGTACAGGTGGACGCTATGGTTACCGCTATGGTTACCACAATGGGTATGACTCTTATTACGGCAACACAAAATAGAGGGGTATTCCAAAATAAACAAGGAAACTGTTTGCTATTATTCCCAACAGTCAACAGAAATGTGTTTTTTCCGACAGAAAAAAGTATTAGCGGAAAGCGGTTTTTTCCGTGGTTTCACTGATTGCCACAGCCATCTTCTTCCCGGGGTAGATGATGGGGTGAAAACGTTGGAAGAGTCGTTGGCGATATTGGAAGAAATGGAACGTTTAGGCGTTCGTAAGGTTTGGCTTACCCCCCATATAATGGAAGACATACCCAATGAAACAGTGGATCTGCAACAGAAGTTCCAAGAATTAAAGCAAATGTATCATGGAAAGATCGAATTGGCTTTGGCAGCGGAATATATGATGGATAACCTTTTTGAGGAACGGTTGGAAAAGGATGACTTGTTACCCTTTGAGGAAGGAAAACATTATCTGTTAGTGGAAACCTCTTATTTCAATCCACCAATGGGATTACTGTCTATTTTGCAACGCATCCAAAAGAAAGGTTATCATCCTTTGTTGGCCCATCCGGAACGATATGAGTATATGCAAATGATGGATTATAAAACGTTAAAAAAGAACCAAATTTCTTTTCAATTAAATATACCGTCATTAGTCGGAATGTATGGTAAGCACATAGAGAAGAAAGCGAAGATATTATTAAAAGCAGGAATGTATGATTTAGGAGGAAATGATGTTCACTCCCTTATTTTTTATGTGACAATTTGTAAGCAAAAAATAGACAATCTGTCTTTCTTGAAAAATGTGTGTAAAATATAGCGTATTTACATTCGGGAAGACTTTGCCCTAATATGTGTTTTTTTATGTAAATGAATGATTTAATATTTAATACAAAGATAAATGAAAGCATGTTTCATGGGCTTGGGTTACATCGGACTACCTACAGCCATTATTGCCGCAAAGCACGGCATTCAAATAACAGGAGTTGACATTAATCCTCATGTAGTGAAAATGACCAATGCGGGACATTTGCACATCATTGAACCCGGCATGGAGGAAATGTTACAGGAAGTAGTGAAAGCTGGCATGTTGAAGGCTTCGGTTACACCGGAAGTCAGCGATGCATACTTCATGGTGGTCCCAACCCCGTTCAAGGGAAACCACGAGCCGGATGTGAGTTACGTGGAAGCGGCTACACGTGCCGTATTGCCGTTACTGAAAGAAGGGGATCTTTATGTAATAGAATCCACTTCACCTGTAGGAACTACAGAGGCTATGGCACGCATCATTTTTGGTGAACGTCCGGAATTGGAAAGTAAGATTTTCATAGCCTATTGCCCGGAGCGTGTATTGCCAGGTAATGTGATCTATGAATTGGTACACAACGATCGGGTCATCGGTGGTTTGAATCCTGAATCTACCGAAAAGGCAATAGCATTCTATTCGCAATTTGTGCAGGGCACACTTCACAAGACTAACTGCCGTACAGCGGAAATGTGTAAGCTGACGGAGAACTCCAGTCGCGATGTACAGATAGCTTTTGCCAATGAACTTTCGCTTATCTGCGACAAGGCTGGTATCAATGTTTGGGAACTTATTAACCTTGCCAACAAGCATCCGCGTGTAAATATCCTGCAACCCGGTTGCGGTGTAGGAGGTCATTGTATTGCGGTAGATCCATACTTTATCACTGCTGATTTCCCGGCAGAAAGCAAGTTAATCAGCGATGCACGTGATATTAACAACTACAAGAGTTTCTGGTGTGCTGAAAAGGTGAAGAACGCCATGTTGAAGTTTGAGTTGAAGAATCATCGTAAACCAGTTATAGCCATGATGGGATTGGCATTCAAACCAAATATTGACGATTTGCGTGAAAGTCCGGCGAAGTATATTACCACGAAAGTGATGCAGAGCTGCAACAATGCCGACATTTTGGTCGTAGAACCGAATGTAAAAGAGCACAACGTGTTTAAGCTGACTAACTACTGCGAAGCCTACGACAAGGCAGACATCGTGGTGTTCCTTACGGCTCACAACGAGTTTAAAGAGCTATCTTGGAGGAAGGATAAAATGATATTGGACTTTTGTGGAATATTCAAGAAATAATGGATATTTCTAAATAAGTGCAAATACAATTATCACCGAAACTAATGAAAATTGCACATAAAATAGTTCAAGTACCGGAAATGAAATTTTTATTAAGACCTTTTATACACAATGTAAAAAGGAATAATCAAAATATACATGAGATTTTCCAGGAAAAATCTCATGTATATTTTCGGAGTTTGATAAGATTTTGCCACAAAACAATATCTTTTGCAGCGTATTTACCAATATATTATTGGGGGCGGTTCGTAAAAAAATATCAAAAGCGTTTCGATATAATAATCACCAGTGCCTGATACAAGAATTATGCATCCAAATTAAAATATATACTCGAAAAAATAGGAATTTATGTTTATCCGAAGATTTGAAGTGTTAGCTGGAAATAAGACTTGTGAAGAAACATACAGGAAACGTCATATCGACATAGAATATATCTTACATATATGAAGACTATCCATCATGTCTGTGTGATTTTGGTTACGTTGACGGTACGGTATCGCATTTAGAATTGATGAAAAAAATTCGGTTGGGCAAAATTGGAAGAATCGAATTCCCTATCAGTCACGAAATAACACATTTTTTCGAAAACATAGAATCAACGTATTGGCTAATACAAATGAATGGATCTTGCAAGATATGAACTACTATATAACTTCCTATTCAGACTTTCACGACGATGACACAAAGCCAAGGATGTTTGAATAGAAAGAGGGTAAGGCGATATTAATGCATAGTGAGTATGAGGAGAAGTGGAATATTATTCCTGTATAAAATTCTTTTAGATAATCCTATTATTAGGTGATTTTAGGTTTCAAGATATGAAAGGGTTGAGTTTTATTAAGTCATCTTCAGGCAGAACTCAAAAGGCACAAAAGAATATTTTGGGGATGTTGCTCATAAAAATTTGCAACATCATTATTAATTTGGCTTATGTTCCATTGTTGATTAATAGTTTGAATCAAGATAGATATGGAATATGGTTGACAATTACTACAATTGTTTCTTGGATTGCATTTTTTGACATTGGGTTAGGTAATGGTCTGAGAAATAAATTGGCGGAATCAATTGCTTGTAAAGATGAAATAAATGCTCGAAAATATGTGAGTACTACTTATGGTGCAATGGGAATCTTATGTTTCTTGTTCTTTATCATAGAGGCCTGCATTGTTCCATTTTGCAATTGGAATAGTCTGCTAAACGCTCATTCGATTCCTAATGGTGAACTTACATTATTAATGTTATGGGTTCTTTCAAGTTTAGCATTTCAAATGCTACTAAAACTTCTAAATTCTGTATTGTACGCTTTACAAAAGCCGGCATTATCCTCATTGATATTGATGCTTAGTCAATTGTTCGCTTTCATTGGAATTTTTATTTATACAAATGTTTGCAATGAAGTTTCTCTTTTGAAATTGGGAATGATTATATCAATGGCTCCAGTCGTTGTATTGATGATTTTTTCATTGATACTGTTTAGAAAAATGATACCCCAATATATGCCAACCCCCTCTTTCTTTGAGCGTTCTAAAATAAAAGAGATTGTTATTCTTGGGAGTAAATTCTTTTGGATTCAATTGACGACTTTATTATTATTTCAGTCAAACAACTTGATAATCGCCCATACTTGTGGAAATACTTCTGTGGCTGAGTATAATATTGCCTACAAATACATTGGTTTGATAGAGATGGCCTTTATGATTATCATGACTCCTTTTTGGTCTGCTGCCACTGATGCTTATGCGAGAAAGGATTATCAATGGATTAAAGGAATATTAAAAAAACTACAATTCATTTCATATATAATGATTGCCGCTGGAGGAGTTTTGATTTTATTATCAGATTTTGTATACAAATGGTGGTTATCATCAACTATCAAACCCGATAAATCATTAATGTTTCTTCTATTATTGTATTTCTGCATCCAATTATCATGGGCTAGATATGGGAGCATAATCAATGGTATTGGGTGTGTAAAGCTCCAATTCTATATTACAATGATAGAGGCTTTTGTGCATATTCCATTGGCTTTATTGCTTGGTACTTATTGGGGTGTAAAAGGAGTAATTATTTCACTTATTATATCAACATTTGCCAATACTATTTGGCCTAAGATACAGATCAAAAATATTTTTTTAGGAAAACGAAGTATATGGGTAAAGTAAATTCTATTACAAAGCTAGAAATAGCGATATTTGTTTTTCTCACTATGATGATATCAGGAGCATCGTCCATTGCTAGTAATGATTTTATTAGAATTATAGTTGTGGGATTATTAGCTCTTTATAGCTTTATAACTGTCTCTTATACACATCTCCGAGCCCACGAGA